>CENJ01174058.1_pt1 | contig 32051 bp, 29 predicted proteins | sample 356161 | NCBI WGS metagenome assembly CENJ01 (sample SAMEA2619531, study PRJEB7988) | marine metagenome | biome: marine biome (ENVO:00000447); feature: surface water layer (ENVO:00002042); material: "saline water (ENVO:00002010), including plankton (ENVO:xxxxxxxx)" | depth 5 m | reverse complement strand
TGTCATATTAAGAGAAATTCTACTAAGCCCCAAGTCAACCTACTCTTTGCAAAGTGTCGACTCATTGCTCCAAATTAGCAAAAACTTATTGTGGAATCTTAAACTGTTTAATGACGTATTGGTTTCTACCCAATTTATTGATAGTCAAGGCAGAAAAATAAAAGTGGTAGTTAAATTAGTTGAGCGCTGGTATTTATGGCCTTGGCCTTTTGTAGAGTCTGCGGATAGAAATATAAACCAATGGATTCAATTTAATCTTGATCCACAAAGAACCAATTATGGCATGTATTTATTTTTATTCAATTTACGGGGAAGAAATGAAACTTTAAAACTTACTTTTTCAGAAGGCTACACAAAATCTTTGGGTGCAGAATATCAAATTCCAAATATTGACAAAGCGAAAAAATGGAGTGCAAAAGCAAAAATAAATCAAAAGAAAAATGAAGAAATTTGGTACAATACCTTCAACGACAAACTGCAATTTTTTCGAATGATTGGCGTCAATATGATTACCAAAAACATAGCGCAATTAGAAATGGAATTTAGACCTAAATACTTTTTTCGTCACAAAATGGGTATTGATTTTCAGTCGGTAAAGGTGCATGATACGGTGGCAAAAGAGTTAAATCCAAAGTTCATTTTCAATGACCAAAATAATTACCAACAAACACTTAGTTTATCTTATGAAATGGAGTATGATCAGCGCAACAACAAGTACTACCCTACCAATGGAAAGTATTTTGCAATGGACAACAAATGGATTCACTTTTTAAACACGCAAAACAAACCCATTTGGCAAGCCAAGTTGAGCTTTATTCAAGCAAAAAAATGGCACAACAACTGGGGTGGGATTACCAAAATACAGGGTAAAGTAAGCAGTCCTGTGCAACCCTACTATTTTTACAAATCTTTGGGTTATAGAGATGTTTTAAGAGGATATGAGAACAATGTCATTGATGGAGCTCAATATGTAAGCAATCAAAACAGTATGTATTATCAAATTGTTCAGAATAAGACTTTCCATTTAAATCGTTTGCCATTTGATAATTATAAAAATATTCCGTTCAACATGTTCGCCACTGCACACATTGATCAAGCATGGGTAGACAACCAGTTGTTTTCTAGTGGGAATCAATTGAATAATTCGTATCTACTTGGCTATGGTGTTGGATTGCATTTTTTGTGGTGGAATGATAGAATATTTAAAGTGGAGTATTCAGCCAATCGAAGATCGAAACCTTATTTGTATTTTAGTTTTTTATCAACTTTTTAAAAATGAAAATTGGAATTTACACCAGAAACATAGGAGAAGGACCTAAAAGGATACTTGTTGAATTGATAAAACTTCTTGAAAACATGAATATTCAAGTCGCTTTACATGCAAATTGTAGAGAACTGCTTGGGCAAGATTTCCCCAATAATATTCCCGCTTTTGAATCTGCTGGAGAACACAATTTTGAGTGCCTAATATGTATTGGTGGCGATGGAACTGTGCTTGACACACTTCACATTGTTCGAAAAAGCGGAATTCCAGTTTTAGGAATTAACGTCGGACGATTGGGCTTTTTAGCAAGTGTACAAGAGCAAGATTTACAATACGTATTGAACAAAATTGTTGAACACAATTATTTCTTGGATAAAAGGACAGTGCTGTCAATTGAAACCGATATTCCAATGTTTGGGGATTTCCCTTATGCGCTTAACGATTTTGTTTTACACAAAAAAGATAGTGCGAGTATGATAACGGTAAATACTTATTTAAATGGCGAATTTCTAAACGCATATTGGAGTGACGGTCTTATTACAGCAAGTCCAACCGGTTCAACAGGTTATTCCTTAAGTTGCGGCGGTCCTATTTTATTTCCTCAATCATCAAGTTTGGTTTTGACCCCAATAGCGCCACATAACCTAAATGTACGTCCTGCCGTCCTTTCAGATGACAACGTAATCAGTTATGAAATTATCGGTAGAAATGACTCTATTTTGGCAACCATTGACTCTAAGAGTGTAAGTATAAAAAGTGCAGCTCAGCTGGCTGTTCGGCGAGCTAACTTCACCTTCAATATGATGAGATTTCATCAAGATGATTATCTCAATACCCTTCGAGGCAAATTGCTTTGGGGGCTAGACAACCGAAACCTTGTATAAACGAAATTTTAATTTTCACGTACTTAAATGCCATAAAAAGCGTTTTGATAAGGCTATATTTGTATATTCTGACCATGAAGCGTAAAGTATTTTTCTTTTTGGCATTCTCTCTACTCAAAGGTTTTGCGTCCAATGCACAATCATACAAAAGAATAAGTTCCTTAGAATTTGGCCTTGTGGGTGGCGTGAGTCACTATACGGGTGACTTGGTCAATACTTGGTTCGCTCCCGAAGGAATAGGTCCAAGTATAGGTCTTATTACGCGGTGGAATCCTAACCCAATTATTACCCTACGATTTTCAGGAACATATAATCAAGTTTCTGGAGATGATAGATGGTACCCAAATATTGATGAACGTGCCAATAGAAATTTACATTTTAAGTCAGATATTCTAGATTTCACTGGCGCCGTCGAATTAAGCTTGGTCCAAATTTCTCCAAGACAAGAGAAAGGAATTGTTCCTTATATCATGACAGGTCTTTCTGTATTCAGTTTCAAACCAAAAGCACAGTTTGATTATGATGCATTTATGAATAGTAAGCACGCAAGTAATTTGACCTCTGCTGAATTGGCTAGAGTTCAGGGTGACTTACGAAATTTAGACGGAGAATGGGTGGACCTTCAACCATTAAGTACGGAGGGTCAAGAATCCACCGAATATAACGATCGTAGAAGATACTCATTAACCCAATTGGCAATTCCAGTTGGCTTGGGGGTAAAATTCAAACTCAATAAGAATTGGAATATTGGACTTGAATACGCGACTAGAATAACTTTTACTGATTATCTTGATGATGTAAGTTTGTCCTATCCAGAACCTCTTTTTGTGCAGGCCCACAATGGACCAATAGCGGCTTATATGAGTGATAGAAGTTTAAACAATCCACCGCTCGACCTAACTGAAAGTCCTAGAGGCGACGACAGTAAGTTTGATTTGTATTCAATCTTAGGTATATCGCTCACCTATAGGATAAACAGTACACGAGCAAAGTGCCCAACTTTTTAAGTTAATTTAACATTCACTTGATTAAAAGAATTATCCCTTTAATATTCATTCTGTTCTTATCGGAGCAGGTATTTTCCCAAGAATGGGAATTGGGTTCCTCATTTGGTGCCTCAAAATATTTAGGGGAAATGACACCTAACGTCCAAGCAGACAATATTCACCCTTCAGTAGCACTTTTTGCAAAGAAAAACTGGAACCCCTACTTTTCCTGGAAACCGTCTTTATTGTTTACAAGAATATCAGGTGCTGATTCACTTTTCGAGCAAAATAAAACAAGAAACCTACACTTTTTTTCAAACTACTTTGAACTAAGTAACAACATCGAGTTTAACTTCTTCCCTTTTGGAATAGGCGCACATGATAAAAATTTCACACCTTTTGTTTCAACTGGTCTCTCCATATTTTACTTTAATCCAAGGGCAGAGCTTGGTGGCAGAAAACATAACCTAATTGAGCACAATACAGAAGGACAAAATTCCAAGAATCAATATAAGAATATCCAAATAGCCCTTCCATTCAGCTTTGGGCTTAAATTTAACCTGCAAAAGAATTGGGTAGTGGCTATCGCGGCTTCTTGGAGAAAAACCTATACTGATCACCTTGATGATGTGAGCGGAAGATACCCAGATTTGCAAGAGCAAGAGGAGAAATTTGGGGTTTTATCAGCAAAATTATCGGATAGAAGCGTCGAACTATATCCAAATCTACAATCCCAAAAAGGAAAGTTTAGGGGAGACCCACAAACCAAGGATTGGGTTATTTTTGCTCAAGCATCTATTTCATACAGATTTACACCAATTAAATGCTGGCCAGGGTACAAAACAAAAGTCAAGAGGGATTACTGGGGCAGATAGATTCTAAAAATCTACCTAAGCACCTCGCTGTCATTATGGATGGGAATGGACGCTGGGCAACCCAAAGAGGCAAATTACGGATCTTTGGGCACAACAGTGCTATCCAGGCAGTGCGAGAAATAACTGAGACTTGCGCTGAGTTGGGTATACCTTTTTTAACACTTTATGCATTTAGCACAGAAAATTGGCAAAGACCCCAAAAAGAAGTAAATGCGCTAATGAATCTTTTGGTAGAGAGCCTTAATAGAGAAGAGGAAACACTAAATAAAAATAATATAAAGCTTGAAGTAATTGGTAACGCAGATTCACTTCCTAACAAAACTAAAAAGACATTAGAAAAAGTGATCGTCCAAACAACAAATAATACAAGAATGACACTCATTCTTGCATTAAGTTACAGTGCTAAATGGGACATTGTAAATTCCGTAAAGCACATCGCACAACAGGTATTAGATGGTGAAATTGAAATTGATGAAATTGATGAAGAGAAAATCAACAATACCCTTACTACCAAGTCATTTCCCCATCCAGATTTATTAATTAGGACCAGTGGAGAGCTCCGCCTTAGTAATTTTTTACTTTGGGAATTGGCCTATAGTGAATTTTACTTCACCAATGTTCTTTGGCCAGATTTTCAAAAAGAGCATCTCTTTGAAGCAATAATTGATTATCAAAAACGAAATAGAAGATACGGAAATGTTAAAGAATAGAAGATATGCTGCCCTTTGTTTCTTGTTCACATCCTTTCTGTTTCAGCGTTCCATAGCGCAAGACACCGTAAAACAAATAAGTCTTAATTATACCTACCCTGACGTATACACTATAGGCAGTATCACAGTATCAGGGACTAAAACACTCGACCAAAATTTGATTGCCATCATGAGTGGTTTAACTCCAGGTAAAGAGATAAAAGTACCAGGTGAGCAAATAAGAAAAGCAGCAGAAAAATTGTGGCAAAAAGGATGGTTTTCTGAAGTCCAAATCCTCTCAACTGGTGTGCTAGAAAACAAAATTTTTCTCAATATCAATGTAGAAGAAAGGCCAAAACTTTCGGCTTTCTCATTTAAAGGTTTAGGGAAAAGTGACCAAAATAATCTCCGTGATGAAATTGATTTAAAAAGAGGAAAAATAATTACGGAAAATCTTGTAAACCAAACTCAAGATGAAATACTTAGCTACTTTAAAGAAAAAGGCTTTTACAATGCCAAAGTGAATATTCAAATTGAAAATGAACTTAAGGCCAAAAACAAAAAAATCTTTAGAATAACAGTCAATAAAGGCAGAAAAATGAAACTGTATGATATTGATTTTGTAGGCGTAGATAAGATGGAAAAGAAAATTCTCAGAAAGGAATTAAAACCGAAAAGAAAACACAAAAAGATAAATCCTTTTGCTAGCTCAAAGTTTGTTGAAAGCAAATACAAAGAAACCAAACCACAAATAATTTCTGCATACCGCCAAAATGGCTTTAGAGATGCCGAGCTAATTAAAGATAGTTTATACAAAATATCAGACAAATACTTAAAGTTAAAAATTTGGGTGAAAGAAGGACAAAAGTACTTTATTAGAAACATCAATTGGGTTGGAAATACGCTATACAGAGATGGACAGCTAGATAGTATATTGGGCATTGTAAAAGGAGATTTATATGACGAAAATAAACTAAACGAAAATCTTCAAATGAATGCAGAAGGGCTTGATGTATCTGGGATATATATGGACAATGGATACTTATTTTTCCAAGTAAACCCAGTGGAGGTAGCTGTTGAAAATGACTCTATAGATCTTGAAATTAGAATCCACGAGGGCAAACAAGCAAGTATTAATAGAGTAACAGTTTCGGGCAATGACAAAACGAGTGATCATGTTATTATTAGGTCATTAAGAACTTTACCGGGTGAAAAATTTAGTCGTTCTGATATTCAAAGATCTTTAAGAGAATTAGCTGCTTTGGGCTATTTCAACCCAGAAACTTTGGATGTAAACCCTGTACCAAACCCTGCAAATGGAACGGTTGACTTGGAATACAAAGTAGAAGAAAAACCTTCTGACCAAATAGAAGCATCAGGTGGTTGGGGCGGTTTGGGTTTTGGGGGCTTTGTAGGCTCAGTAGGGCTTCAACTAACCAATTTTTCTGCAAGAAAAATATTTGAAAAAGGGGGTTGGACGCCTTTACCAAGCGGTGACGGACAAAGACTCACGCTCCGAATGCAATCCAATGGATTAGGTTTTCAGAGTTATAATTTTAGTTTCACAGAACCTTGGTTAGGTGGGAGAAAACCAAACTCATTTACAGGAAGTGTATTCCACTCCATTCAAAGTAATTTCCGACCAATTGGTGACCCAAATAGAGCCACATTAAAAACAACAGGTATAACCTTTGCTCTTGGAACACTCCTAAAATGGCCTGACGATTATTTCACTTTAGGCATATCTGCCACTTACCAAAGATATAATCTAGCAAATGGCAATTTACTCGGTTTTGGAACAGGTAGTGCAGGTTTTGGCTACTCCGATGGGTTTTCAAACAATATTAATTTCAACTTTAATCTCAGCAGAAATTCTACTGACCATCCTATTTATCCTCAAAATGGATCCAACTTCAAGTTCAATTTACAAGCAACACCACCTTACTCTTCATTTGTTGAAAAAAATTACATGGAACTTGTAGCGGAAGAAAAATTCAAATGGATAGAATACCACAAATGGAAATTTGATGCCCAATGGTTCTCAAGACTTTTTGGTAAATTGGTACTGGCGCCTCAACTGCGCTTCGGTTTAATAGGGATTTATAATCAAGATATAGGATTTTCCCCATTTGAACGATTTAGAGTGGGTGGTTCAGGACTAAATGGATTTACACTTTATGGAACGGATATCGTCTCTCAAAGAGGTTATGACGACCAATCATTGTCAAGAAGCCATGGTGCAGGGTCAACAATTTTTTCAAAATATACCTTAGAGTTGCGTTACCCATTGTCATTAAATCCATCCGCTACTATATATGGTCAAGTTTTTCTAGAAGCAGGAAATGCTTGGCTTCAAAGTAACCTATTTAATCCTTTTGATGTTCGACGTGCTGCAGGTTTCGGGGTAAGGATGAATTTGCCCATGTTTGGTCTTTTAGGTATAGACTATGCTTGGGGCTTTGATCCATTGGTACTAGATCCAAGTGGTAAGACACCTGGTCAGTTTCACTTTTTTATTGGTCAACAGTTCTAAGCTCTTCGATGAAGCTATCAAAAGCTTCGAAATTCAAAATTCCTGTCTCACGCTCTTGAGGAGCCAAAATATTTACACCATCAAAGTTTTCTAAATTTCTTAAGTTCTCTCCTTGTTCAATATTCAAAAAAATACCATCATTTGGTGTCAATATTGTTTCTTTAAATCGGGTCCAAAATTTTTGCTGCTCTTTATCTGTGATTATTTCAAAAGCATAAGGATCAAACATTTTTTGAAATTCAGCTATATCGTATACGTGATTTTCATCAATTTCCAAAACAACTTTTGGTCCCTCTATCCAAGTTAAAATCTCAGAAACTTCTCTAGGTGTTAAAGATTGCTCATCCTGTGAACGTAAAGAAAATCCTATAAAATCAATAGAAATACCAGCGGCGTATCTGGCTACAGTCAGTGAATTGACATTTGATAATTTAATTTTCATACTATTCTGCGAATTAAACCAAGAAGTATTATGAAATGTTGGTAATAAACAAAGCAATAAGCGATTATTTTTGCTTCGATTTCAAAAAAAGATGATAATAGGCGTACCAACAGAAATTAAAAACAATGAAAATAGAGTTGCATTGACACCTGGTGGTGCCTTGGAACTAACCAAGCGCGGACATACAGTATTTGTTCAGAGTCACGCTGGTGTTGGAAGTGGATTTAGCAATCAGGCATATGAAAGTGCCGGAGCTAAATTGCTCAATACGATAGAAGAGGTTTATGCGAGTGCGGAGATGATAATGAAAGTTAAAGAACCAATTGAGCAAGAATATGATTTGATACAACAAGATCAACTGGTGTTTACATATTTTCATTTTGCGTCGCATAAACCGCTTACAAAAGCTATGATTGATAGTAAATCCGTTTGTTTGGCATATGAAACAGTAGAGAGTAAAAAAGGTACTTTACCATTATTAATTCCTATGAGCGAAGTTGCTGGAAGAATGGCTATACAAGAAGGAGCAAAATATCTAGAAAAACCCACTCGAGGTAAAGGAGTACTTTTGGGTGGAGTTCCTGGCGTTTCTCCCGGTCAAGTTTTAGTTATTGGTGGAGGAATTGTGGGCACACAGGCGGCAAAAATGGCGGCCGGCTTGGGTGCGCAAGTCACAATTTTGGATGTAAATTTAGACAGACTTCGATACCTAAATGACGTAATGCCAGCAAATGTAACTACAAGATATAGCAATGAAATGAATATCCGTGAGCTTATTCCTAATATGGATTTAATTGTGGGAGCTGTATTAATTCCTGGAGCCAAAGCACCTAATCTAATCACAAGGGATATGTTAAAAACGATGCAAGAGGGGACCGTTCTTGTTGATGTGGCGGTTGATCAGGGCGGTTGTATAGAGACTTGTAAACCAACTACTCACGAAGAGCCAACATATATTATTGACAGCGTTGTTCATTATTGTGTAGCAAATATGCCTGGTGCTGTTCCATTTACCTCTACGTCCGCATTGACCAATGCTACTTTGCCTTACGCCATACAATTAGCAAACAAAGGTTGGAAACAAGCCTCTATTGAAAATGAGGAATTACAAAAAGGCCTCAATATTATAAATGGTCATGTTGTTTATGCAGGCGTTGCAGACGCATTCGAGCTACCTTACCATTCAGTAGATAAGTTCTTATAGAAATTGCTTTTGCACTACAAACAATATGGGCAAGGTAAATACCCTGTATTCATCCTTCATGGTCTTTTTGGCATGTTAGATAATTGGCATTTAATTGCCAATAAACTGCAAGAGGATTTTACCATATACACAGTTGATCAAAGAAATCATGGATTGTCATTCCATTCTCCTGAAATGGATTATACAATTATGGCCAAGGATTTAGAAAATTTAGCGACACATCTTAACATTGATAGTTATAGCATTATAGGACACTCAATGGGAGGTAAAACAGCCATGCAGGCGACCAACATTTCTCCGGCCAAAATAGACAAATTGGTAGTGGTTGATATTGCTCCAAAAAAATATTGGGGTGGTCATGAAAAGTATTTCGAAGCCCTCAAATCAATTACGTTTGAAAACCTTTCTAGTAGAAAAGAAGCAAATCTTAATCTATTAAAATATGAAAAGGATGAAGCGGTAAGGATGTTTTTACTTAAAAATCTTAAACGACGAGAGGAAGGAGGGTATAAGTTAAAGATGAATTTACCTGCTATTGAAAACAATTATAAACACATTATGAGTAGTCCTGTGCTTATAAATAAATTTTCTAAGCCCACCCTTTTTGTTAAAGGTGCAAAAAGTAATTATATCCAATCTGAGGATTTTAACGAAATGCGCAAAAGATTTCCCAATTATCATTTAGAAGAGTTGCAAAATGCTGGACACTGGGTTCATGCTGAAAATCCTGACAGCTTTTTGCATGCGGTTGGAAGTTTTTTACTAAGCTAAAACTATGTTAAATATGCTGTAACTCTTTGCAGTTCGTAAATTTCTTTACATGTTTGAACAAAATGGGACATTTGAAGTATATTTTCCCACTATTCTTTTTCAACACCCTTGCTTTCGCACAAGTAAAAATTAGTGGAAGAATAATAGACGCTCAAAGTGGAGAACCACTACCTTATGTCAATATAGTATTTAAAAATGCACAAGAAGGAACCATTACCGATTTTGATGGCAACTATTTCTTGCAATCTGAAAATAATTTTGACTCGATTGTGGTAAATTTTATTGGATATGTTTCCATCACCAAGTCAATTGAAACGGGTATTTCGCAAATGAATATTGGTTTGCAGCCAGAAGCCCATGGATTAACTGAATTCGTGATCAAACCTGGAGCAAATCCCGCACTGCCTATCATCAAAAAAGCACAAAAAAATAAATCAAAATATAATTATGAAAGGATAGAAGCTTATGAACACAGTAGTTACACTAGGGTTCAACTAGCAGTTGACAACATCACAGAAAAATTTAAAAAAAGAAAAGTATTTGAGGCTATGAGGCCACTTTTTGATACAATTAGCTCATTTAAAATTGACAGCTTAAAACCTGTTTTACCTGTTTTTATCTCTGAGACCGCAAGTAAGTTTTATTTTAGAAACAATCCCCGTCGGACAAAAGAAGAAATTTTAGGTACAAAAATTCAAGGGGTAGGTGTAGGAGATGAAAGCTATATCAGTCAACTACTTGGGTCCACATTTCAAACCTATAATTTCAGTCAAAACAGTTTATATATTTTAGATAAAGATTTTATCTCACCTCTGTCCAATTCTTCTTTGAGCTATTATATTTTCACCTTAATTGATACACCTTATTTAGACAATAAAAAAACCTATCAAATACAATTAAATCCAAAAAATGAAAAAGATTTAGTGTTTAAAGGTGTCATTTGGATTCAAGATTCAAGTTTTGCACTGAAAAGAGCTATCTTGGAAATCACGAATCAAGCAAACATCAATTTTGTTGAAAAATTAAAGATTCAGCTGGAAATGATAGAGGTGGAAAAAAATATTTGGCTTCCTCAAAAAACTCGTGTTTTGATCGATATTGGGGAAATCACTAAAAAAACCGTTGGTATGATTGGGCAGTATTATACCTCTAACAAAGATTTTCATATAGGTAAAACACGAGCGATTAATTTTTATGAAGACAAAATTATTGTTGATGAAAGAGCTTTTTCAAGAAATGATCAATTTTGGGATACCTCCCGACATGAAAAGCCATCGCATAGCGATCAAAAAATTTACAAACTCGTAGATTCTTTAACCAATCAACCTGTAATTAAGACCTATGTTGATTTGGCAGAATTTATTGTAGAGGGTTATAAATCATTCGATAAAATAGACATCGGCCCTTATGTGTATTTGCTCGGATTCAATCAACTAGAAGGGTTTAGATCACGTTTAGGTTTCAGAACCAACGAGTTATTTAGTAAAAAGACAGTATTCAAAGCTTATGGCGCTTATGGTTTTGGGGATAAAGAGTGGAAATACGGAGCAACAGCCGAGTATATTTTTTCAAGAACCGATTGGACAAAAATTGGCATAAGTGCCAAAAAAGATGTGGAGCAAATAGGTGTCACAAATCAAAACTATGGGACGAGTGCTCTATTCAACGCGTCATCCACATTGGGCTCTAATAGACTAAATAAAACCTTAGAGCAAAATTTATATTTGGAGTCAGAATTGTTCAAAGGATACACACAAAAAATACAGCTTAGGTCCAAGGAATTTTATTTCCCAAATTTTTCTGATTTTAATTTTCAGTATTATAAACAGAAAACTGAAGGCGATACAATAATGAGCAATAGCTTCAAAACTAACACCTTAAGTGTATCTGGAAGGTGGAGTCCAAAAGAGTTATTTGTTGTGAGAAAAAACAATCGATATAGCATGGGGAATCTAAAATCTCCTGCATTTACGCTTACCTATACCAAGGGATTTAAGGGTTTATTCGGGGGTGATTTTAACTTTGATAAGTGTGAATTGAATATTCGTCAATCAACTAGTTTGGGGGCTTTCGGCTCAATTGAGTATAATATCACAGCGAGTAAAATTTTTGGAACGGTTCCATATCCCGAATTGGACGTGCTTCGAGGAAATCAATCTTTTTTGTCGCAAACTTCAGCGTATAACTTGATGGATTTCTTTGAATTTGTTGCAGATCAAAAAATTTCATTTATGTATGAGCATTTATTTAATGGACTTATATTGAATAGGATACCGCTTATGAACAAATTGAAATGGCGATTAGCGGCAAACACCAAAATGGCTTATGGTTCTCTTAGTCAAGTCAATAGAAACCTAATTCCTACAGTTGATCTTAATGGAGATAGGGTTACGCCAGTCGGCTCATTTGCAGATAATAAACCGTATGTAGAAGTAGGTTATGCAATAGAAAATATCTTTAAATTTATCCGCATTGATTTTATACACAGACTAACTTACCTAGACCAAGCCAATACAAGAAAATTTGGTATAAAAGGGCAAGCAGTAGTAAGGTTTTAAAATCTACATATTTCTAAACCAAAATCCAGATATTTATATATATCAGGACAATGATAGTCCTTGTCTTTTTTACTTTTTTTATTTCCGAGTCGGAGAACAATTATTTCTTTATTTGGCATACAAAGTACAAATTGTCCGTTTAAGCCGTTCATGTAGAAGAAAGACTCTCCTTTGTAATGACCAATCCACCATTGATAGCCATATCGCTTATTTTTTTGTCCATCTTTTTCAAGTAAATCTGCCGGTTTTATGGACCTCTGCCAAAAATCTTCATTGACCAACGTATCGCCGTTCAAAAAAATTCCTTTATTCATCCAAAGCTGGCCTATTTTGGCAAAATCTCGGGCTGTAGAACTTAAACAGCAGTATGCTAGTTCTAAACTGTCTCCAAAGGATAAAGCCCAAAGGGCATTATTTTCTGCACCCATTGGTTGCCAAATTTTTTCACTCGCATACTCAGCAATAGACTGCTTTGTCGCTTTTGAAAGGATAAAGCTTAATAATTGTGTTTCTCCACTTCTATAATTTAAAATCTTTCCCGGTTCCCCATCCATCTTATAGCCCAAAGTGGTCTGGTAAACAGGTCTTCCGTAAAGCGTTTTGGCCGTATATGCAAATGGATTTTTATACGCTTCATGATAATCTATGGTGCTGCTCATGCTTAATAGATGCTTGATGGTAAGTTTTTTACCCTCGTATTCTGACAAATAATTACCTACTAAATCATTTTCACTTTTAATGTATCCATCTCTAATTGCTGCCCCGATAAGCATACCAATAACACTTTTACTCATACTCCAAGACATAGAAAGAGCGCTGTCTGTATGATTAGACCAATATTTTTCGTATATCAGTGAATCCTTATGCAAAACCAAAAAGGCAAAAGATTCTTTATCCTTATGAATTTGATTAAACGCTTTAGATTCATTCCATGTATTGTAAAATTTGCTCACCGGCCAAGAAATAGATTTAGCTTTTTTGACTACCCTGTTTGGGTTGTTCAAATAAAACTTTTGGTCTGGCCCAAAACGAAATTTAAAAATTGTATCACCCAAAACCCTATACAAATATCTATTCTGAGGAAAGGATATAAATAGGATTAATGCGCTAGAAAATGCCAGTAAAAGTTTGAGAGATGAAATAATTAATTTTCTCATAATCAGAACAATATTCGATTATAAATAATAAATTTCAAATTTGTTTTACGTACAATTTGCAAATTTACCAAAGCTTTGGTTTCCTTTGAAGGCGATGAAGCTAAGCGCAAGCAATTTGGTCAAACAGTATCGAAAAAGAAAAGTGGTAGACCAAATTAGTCTTGAATTAGAGCAGGGCGAAATAGTCGGCTTATTAGGTCCCAACGGAGCAGGGAAAACAACCACGTTCTACATGATTGTAGGTTTGATTAAACCAGACGAGGGAAGTATTTTCCTCGATGATCACGAGCTTACCAAATATCCTATGTACAAAAGAGCGCAAAAAGGGGTTGGTTATCTTCCTCAGGAGGCGAGTGTGTTTAGAGGTTTGAGTGTTGAAGACAACATACGTTCCGTATTAGAAATGCAAAATATTTCAAAGAGCCAAAGAGAAGAAAAAGTGGAAAGTCTACTTGATGAATTTAGTTTGCAAAAAGTGAGAAAAAATATGGGTTCTGTTCTTTCAGGTGGCGAAAGACGAAGAACAGAAATTGCACGAGCTTTGGCAGTAAACCCCAATTTTGTATTACTCGATGAACCCTTCGCAGGGGTAGACCCCATAGCAGTTGAAGATATACAACAGATTGTTTTGCAACTTACAAGTAAGAATATTGGCGTTCTGATTACAGATCATAACGTACACGAAACACTTAGTATAGTAGATAGAGCTTATCTTATGTTTGAAGGAAAATTATTAAAGAGCGGTAAGGTAGAAGAATTGACCAATGATGAAATGGTGAGAAAAGTATATTTGGGTAAAAACTTTGAATTAAGATGAAAAGAGGGCTAATTATATTTTTACTTTTTGCAGCATGTCAAAACAACGATAAGATAAAGTCATTTGCTGTGGAAAATCCAGAATTCGTCGATAAAATTTTCATTTCCAAAAAAAATGGGAATTATGTGATTCTTGAAAAAAGAAATGAAAATTGGTTCCTTCAAGATAGTTCCAAAGTTTCCAAGGTTGCAATTAATTTGCTCCTAAAGGAAACTATAAGTGAAATAAAAGTGAAGGGTCCTGCGGCTAAGCCAGCTAGAAACAACGTACTTAAAACTATGAGCATCACAGGAAAAAAAGTAGAACTCTATAGCAAGAATAAAAATATAAAAACTTACTATGTAGGGGGTACCACACCTGACATGTTAGGAACTTACATGCTTATGGATGGAGCAAAGACTCCTTATGTAACACACGTACCTGGGTTTAATGGCTATCTAAATATTCGATATTCGGTAGATAAATCACAGTGGCAGAGTAAAGAATTATTTGATATTTCAGCTAACCAAATTGAAAAAGTAAACCTAAGCTACCCGCAAAATCCAGAATATTCATTTGAGCTTTTAAATAATTCCAGCAATACCATTATTACCCGCAGTGGAATGAAAACAATTAAATCGCAAATGAAGAGATCATATTTTCGTTCCTTCACTCGAAAATATGCAGAAGGTTTTGATATAATTTCAAAATCCAAACGGGATACGATTTTTGGTGCTTCTCCCTTCGCGATTTTAGAAATTTGGTCTAAAAATGGTGAAAAAACAGGGTTGGATATATTCTATCGAGACAGCTATGATAAAATGCATGGCTTATATACGCAGGACGGTAAACGGTTAACAAAAGACCCAAGTCGTTACAATGCAAGGTTAAATAATGAAGATAAAGTCTTCGTAATTCAGCAATTTGTCTTTAAAGATATTTTAAAAAGAGCGGTTGACTTCTAAATGCTAAGATGGGTAGGTGCAATATTAGGTTTTGTTTTTTTTAGAGGCTTTGGAGCTATTATTGGCTTTTTTATTGGGAATTACCTTGATCAATCTAGAAGAATAGAATTTCGGACTTTTCGAAGTCCATCACAAACTTATGGAGCAGGCCCTAGCACCCAAGATTTTACGCAAATTTTACTAATACTTTCCGCCGCTATTATGAAGGCAGATGGTAGAATTCTTAAAAAAGAATTAAGCTATGTAAAAGATTTTTTTGTCGCCAATTTTGGGATTGCTAAAACCCAAAAAGACATGCTTCGCTTGCGGGAAATTCTGAAAAACGAAAATTTACAAGTTTCCGCTTTGTGTCAACAAGTGTCGCGATTCATGCAAATTTCAGCAAGGATTCAACTACTTCATTATCTTTTTGGGGTCGCTAAAGCGGATGGACATATAAGCCAAAGTGAGCTGGACTTGCTAAAGGACATTGCCAACTATTTAAATATTAATCCTAGTGAGTTCAATTCTATAGGAGCTATGTTTAAAACTGAAAGTATTGAATCTGCCTATCAAGTACTGGAGATAGATTCCTCTGCATCTGTAGAAGAAATAAAAAAGGCGTACAGAAAAATGGCAAGAAAATATCATCCAGATTTGGTTGCAAATTTAGGTCCAGAGCATAGCAAGGCAGCCGAAGAAAAGTTTAAAAAGGTGCAAGCTGCTTATGAAAGAATTTCCAAGGAAAGGGGGATTTAGCTTAATGAAAATTGTATATACTTAATTTCTTTTCCAGCTTCTAACCAAATTTTTTCATAGAATGTTTTTATCTGAAGTTTTAGGTTGATTTCCTCTTTCGAATAGATATTTGCGCTTTGGTTGTGTATTGGTAACTTGAGTTGGTCAATGACTTCTAATGTATATTCATAGAGTAAGTCATCATCTGTTTTCAGATGGATGCGGGCTTTCGGTTTTAAGATTTTTCGGTAGTAGTCTAAAAAAAATGGATTTGTTAGCCTTTTACGCGCTTTTTTGTGCTGTGGGTCAGGAAAGGTAATCCATATTTCATCAACTTCACTATGTCCAAAATAGTTTTCAATATGGTCAATCTGGGTTCTTAAAAAGCCTACGTTGCTTAATTTATTTTCTAATGCATATGAGGCGCCTTTCCACATTCTGTTTGCTTTGATATCGACGCCAATAAAATTCTGGTTGGAAAAAATTTCTGCAAGACCAATAGTATATTCACCTTTCCCGCATGCCAATTCAAGGCATATTGGAAAATCATTTTGAAAGAATGCGCGGTTCCAATTCCCTTTAAAAGAAACATCCTTTTCTACGGTATTAGAAAAGGATGAAAATTCTGCAAAACGCTTACGCTTTTGTTGAGCCAATTAAAATTAATGGCCACCAGGCTGGCAGCATTTTGGTAATTTTTTTTCGCAAGTAGGATTTGCTTTTTTCTGATCTGTACTGTAGCCCAATTCGCTAATGATATGATGTATATCTTTTTCTGACATTTTTTTGTCATTATACACTACTTTTAGATCTTTTGTCTTTACGTTCCATTGCGCATAAGTAATCCCTTTTTTGTCAAGTAGTTTTGCTTCAATTTTATCTTTACAACCTCCACATTGGCCATAAACTTTGAAATTGGTTTCTACTTTTTTTGCCTGAACAGATAGTGAAACTAGAGCACACAGGGCTGTCATTAAAAAATATTTTTTCATTTCGTAAAGGTACATAATTCCAACTACTTTTCTTTCTTTTCCATTAAACGGTAGCGAAAACCAGCATAAATATTTCTTCCCAAAACAGGTCCACCTGCAAATCCCGCGTCAAAGTCAGGTCTACTTGAGTACTCAATATTTGCTATAGGGCGGTCTACTTTAAAGTCAAATAAATTACTTGATCCAAAAAAGAAGTTCATTTTTTCAAGTCGGTAATTGAAGTTGACATTAAAGACGTAATAATTTGGTATTTCAGTTTTCGTGCTTAGTGGTGTGCGCTGCTTGCTATTCCAGTTGGCAATAATAGAGCCATCCCATTTTTTCGCAAGTTTTTGGGTATATGCCAGAACAATTCTGTGTTTTGGGGTTAACCAATTTCTGAGTAAAGCATTACCCTCTCCCGAATAGCGGGTCTTAGCGTCTAAATATCTGTAGCCTAACCTAAGATCTATTTTCTTGTGAATATCCCAATCAATTTGGCTTTGAAGACTTCTAGAGTAGCCCGCATCATTTGTTAAATGCAAATTGAAAAAACCATCGTTTTCAAAATCAGGCACATAGCGTTTTTGGAATTCCATATAATAAAAGTCTAAGTTAACTTGTAGGTCACGGTAATTCAGTTTGAATAAATGGCTTGCCGAAATACCTGTATTAATGGAGTGGTCCATTTGATTAGGAAGTAAATTAAGATTTTCAGATATGTACCTGTTGCCAACAAAAATCTTTTGATAGTCAGCAATTGTATTCACAGCTCTGCGTCCATTCCCGAAATTCATTCTTAATGTTGTCCTTTTATTGGGCAATCGATGTCGAATATTAAATCGGTAAGTTAAAAAGTTCTTAAAAATTGAATTGATATCATATCTCAATCCAAGAATTGCAGTGGTGCGCTTACTTGGGCTATATTGGGTTTCAGAGAAAAAGCCAATATTGTTTTGGTGTAAGGTATCATGCAATGTTCTTGGGAAAATATCTTGGTATCTAGTCCTTGTGCTATCTACCCTTCTAAATAAGTTGACACCTTTTTTAAGTACTAACTTTTCATTCAATAAAGTTTTTTGAAAAATAATATTTAACAAAGTGTGGTTTTGACTTAGCTGCGCCTTATCCATCGCATAGATAAATGGGGATAATTTTGCTGTGGGAAAACGTTCCAGTTCTTTTTGCTGTATTTTATGTCTAAGCTGTATGCCTATACTGGCCTCGTTTCCAACAACAAAACCTGTTTTGCCCCAAAATTCAAATTTTTTATTTTGATTGTTGAATAGGTTATCCGAAAAAGTTAATGTATCTCCATTTAAGGTATTTTCTGTTCCTGCTTTTCTCTGTGTCTTTATGAAATTAATCCCAAATTGTGCTCTCCAGTTTTCTTTTAGATTTAACTTCCAGCGGTTGTCTATGATAAGTCGGTTCTCAACAGGAATGTCTGAAAAACCATCGTTGTTTCTGTCTAAGAAGTATGGTTGATGGTTAAGATGCACGGACAATCGGGAGCTAATTTTATCAGAAAAACTGTGTCGATAGCTGATATCTAATTCGTTTTTTGGTTTCCCTGCAGAAAAATAATCAACAAGTAATTTTTCGTCTGCATCTGGACTTTTGTACTGATAATCTATTTGTCCTGTCATACTTTCAAAACCGTTTACGACAGACCCCGGTCCTTTGGTTAGTTGAATACCTCTTACTAAAGGAGCGGGTACATATGTTAAGCCATCATAAGCGTCTATACCATCAACTGATGGTAAGGCACCACTTGTGATTTGAGTATAATGACCGTCCCAGCCAAGTAATTGTATTTGCTTTATGCCACTAACGGCATCAGCATAACTAATATCCACTTGTGAAAGTCCTTGAAATGCATCGGAAAGATTGCAGCAGGCAAATTTTTGAAATTCTTTCTCTGAAATATTAATAATTGGTTGGACCTTAAACATAGAAATATTGGCATCCTTTTTTTTACTTTCTACTTTTACACCACCTAAATCTGTAATATCTTGAAGATAAAAATCATAAGTGCCACTTTTTGTAATATAAATGCTGTCTATAAGTTGGTCTTGTTGGTTAATAATCAATAGTCCTTCTTTTTGAAATGGGAAAGCGTATTTGCCTGTACTATCAGTAATTACAAAATTGCCTTTGTTGAGGTAGCTGATTAAAACCCCTTCGGCCGTTTCTTTGGTTGATTTTTTATAAATGGTTCCCTCAATATTTTGAGAGAAAGTTTGCACGTACAAAGTTCCGAGTAAGAGCAAAAATATTATGTATTTCTTCATGTGGATTGTTGTTTTGATTGGCTTTTATTTTGAGATTGATATGCTGAGTAGCTTATCTTTTCCCTAATAAAAGAGTATCAAATTTGAAAATTCATGAGAAACAAATAGCATTTTCGATTTACGTTATTGTATGGAGGAGCTATTTTTCGTTTACTTTCAAATCCATAGGGAATTGAAATACTTACGGGCTGATAGGGAACTTTGCCAAAATTCTTAACCAGCTTTATGGGAAGTGGTGTTTGAAAGTGGTTTGTAAGGTCAATTTCTCTATTGCAACATCCCTGATCACTCTCTGTTTGGCAACAATTTAAATCATTTAAACAATTTTCTTGGCAAACAATTTTTTCATAAATAGAACAACAGCATGCAGAGATGTCCATTCCCCAGCTTCCTAAGCCAAAACCAATGATCAATATTATGTGACCAAATTTTTTCAGAATTACAAAGTTAAAGGATTATTAGAATTGATAGGAGAAGCCAATACCAAGAACGTCCTTAAATTGGATTTTTGGGCCCAATTTTTCAATTTCAACTCCTTGCTCATTTACTTTAAAGGTAATGTTTATGTCATCGTCATAGAGCAGGTAGGTAAGAAATGAAACACCAATGTATTTACTAATCTTAAAATTGAGGCTCGTTTCCCAACTAATGTCTATATTTTTTCTGTTTGCTCTATTTGGGTCTAAGTAATTATTGAATAATTCCAAGCGAGAACGAAGATTTATACTTTTTCTTATTCTCTTTTGAATTAGAACGTTTAGTGAGGCGCCTAATTCAGAACGAAAATTTGGGTTTGCTGCGGAACTAGGAATAAAAAAATGTTTTTCAGCTAGAGCTTTGTTTTGCACAATAGTGAATTTTCCAGATGCTGGGGAGAATAATAAGGAAAGGGGTTGAGTTGGTTTATATTCAAAACCTAAGGATGATAAGATATAGGCAGGTGCAAAAAAACGCGAGTTGAGAATTGGTTTTTCTTCATTGCTAAAATCGAAACCTTGGGCAAATTGTGATTTAAAATTTAATAAAGCAGCAAATCGAAATTTGGCCCGCTTTTTTGTTTCAAAGGAAAATTTGGAAAGTATGTCAATTTTGTCTTCACTTTTCTTTGAATTTTCATCTGCGTTTTTTGTAAATCCAATACTTAAGTCTACGAAATTTTCCCAAGTAAATTTATTTTTCTTGTAATCTGCCTTACAGGTTAAGGTACTATTTACTGCATAAGAGTTCGCCCCACCTGCAGCCCAATTGTTAAATTCAGCTCGACTAAAGTTGATACCTAAAAATCCTTGGCGAGTCCAATAACCATTTTTAAGTCTTAATTGGTATAGTTCATCCCTTAGGCTGTTAAATTTTTTTTCGGCATCCTTATAGGTCTTTTCCGCTAAGCGAAGTTCTCTTTTCTTTTGTATAATTTTTTCCTTGTGGCTTTGGGCGTACAAAAAAGTTGTCGGTGATAGAGCAAGAAAAAATAGAAATTTTATAATAGACAATTTTTTCATCGCAAAAGATATGGCAACTTTTATAATGATAATTTTACACGTTTACTTCAAATAGCAGCGTGTTTTTTTCTACTTTGTCTTTGTTTGAAACGTGTATTTTTTTTACAAAGCAATCAAAATCAACTTTGATTACATTTTCCATTTTCATCGCCTCAATTACAGCCAAAGAATCACCTTTAATAACTTGTTGATTTTCTTTTACCAAAACGTCTAAAATAAGACCTGGCATGGGTGCAAATATTTCTGTTTGGATATCTGACTTTTTGTTATCAAAGCCCATTTTTTTTAGCGTTTTATCCAAATCGGTTTCGTGCTTTACTTCTACTCTCTGGTCATTGATTAAAACTTGTAAAGTATGGTTTTCCCAATCAACACCAAGTACAGTTATGTTGTAACTGGTGTTATTTTGTAGGAGATGAAATTGATTGGCTGAGATTTTTTTGATATCCATCATTGAGAGTTTTTTATGTTTTTTTTAAAATGTCGATCAGTGCCATCAAAATAGGGTGATTGAATAGATAAAACTTGCATGGCTTTTCTTGAGTTTACATGCACTGAATGATAGGTGTTTTTTGGAATAAACACAGCGTCTCCTTTTTTAGTTTTAAAGGACTTTTCGCCCAAATTAAATATACCTTTTCCTTTAAGGATATAAACTATTTCTTGGTGATGTATATGTTTATGTGCTCCCACGCTGTCTTGCACCCAAACCAAAAAAGTAGATGCATTTTTGTTGTGGTTGAGATTTTTTACAGTGATATTTTTTGATTTATCAGGCTTTATTCTGTGGACTGCGGTAATTTGTTGGGCGTAATTATTCGAATAAAATAACGCAGCTAAAAGTACCAAAAACAACCAACGCATAGAAATTCGAAAATAATGAATCCTATGCCTTTACAAACATTTAATGTGCAATTCGCGAAAACAATTCTACATTTGATTTTTATGAAAAACCGCAGTTTTATATGCCTTTTTTCATTGATGCTTTGCTTAGCTGCTAGAGGGCAAGTCTTGCCTGTATTAGGTGGTCAGCGGGTAGGACTTAGTACGCTAAGCTTTTTAAAAAATGACTTAAGTCCTCAGTCGATTGCTATGGGCGGTGCAAGTGCCGCATTAGAAGCCAACCCTTATTCAGTGAATAACAACCCTGGCGCACTGGCATTGCATGGTTCGAAGCAGTTAGCACTTTCAAATGCAGTTTTAGGTGCTGGCGTTCACCAAAGCTATATTTCTTGGATAAAACCTGCCAAAAATGGAGCAAGTTGGGCCTTAACGGTCAATTCGCTAAATACTGGCTTAATGGAAGTTAGAACAGAATTTATGCCGCAAGGAACAGGTGAAAAGTTCGGCACGCATTTCTCTTATCTAGGATTCAGTTATTCAAAGAGGTTGTCTAGTAAATTTTCGGTAGGAGGCACAATAAAATATGTTTTTGAAAATTTGGCAGGCGCAACAAATCAGACTGCAACAGGTGATTTAGGTTTTTTATATGATCTAGGGGTGCGTGATTTGAAATTTGCTGTTCTTTTTCAAAACTTTGGAGGTAACTCATCAATAGAATTGGATGATCTGCCAAACAACTTCAATAGAGATGATTATTCTCTATCTCAAAGTACGGTGCCAACAACTTTTAAGATGGGCTTCTCATTTAATGTATTGAAAAAGGGATACCATAAAATTATTTCTGCTTTTCAATTGAATCACCCAAATGATAATTCTGAGAATTACCGGATTGGATTTGAATATCAATATAGCTCATTGTTGTTTATACGGGCTGGATATAGAATGGCGTTAAAAGCACAAAACTTACCAACTTTTGGTCTAGCCTTACAATCTCGTCTTGGGAAACATCCATTAAAAATTGATTACAGTGTTCTACCTAGCGTAGGTCTTGGAACTCAACATTTGATTGGTCTGGCTCTAAATTTCAATGAGAAAAAACGTAATGAATAAATTTTTAATGCTTTTTGTTTTACTTATCAGCTTAATGGGTTGTGAAAAGTACTTCGGGGACAAAACGGATATCGATTTTATAGATAAGCCTGTTTTTCAGGCCCGTGATGTTGCTTTTGTGCCCATTCAGCCTTTCTTAAAAGGATTTAATAATCCAACAGATATAGTAGCAGGTTTTGACGAACTTTTATATGTTGTAGATCAAGGTACTGAGGAAATAATTTGTTTTGATGAAGCAGCTAAGCAGCTTGGAAAAATAAAAATAAAGGGGGTGCATCATATCGCTCAAGATAGAAGTCTAAATATACTTGCTTTAGGCACCGTGGGTAAAAAAGTTGGTGGTGTGGAATATGAGTTAAGTTGCATTTACAGGATTGATTTGGCCATTGGTGAGCAAGGGTATGGACTACAAAATGCACAAGTGATTGATACACTAATCCACCCATTTTATCTCACAAAAACGTTTAAATTGAGTGATGCAGAAGTTAAATTTACCGATATTTCGGTTCGAGCAGATAATGGGTATTTAATTTGCAGAACAGGTGTTGACAACAATGTCTCTAAATTGGGCGGCCCTGATGATGCGGTACTTCATTTTTCCAAGACAGACGAACTTATTACACCTATTAACATCTCCCTTTCCGGAGGAGGTTTTTATAGAGACTATTTCAAAAAACCTGCGGCGATCTCTACATTCTGTCAACCACCCCAAATTACAGCTGGCGGGAATGGCTCTTTTGTGTATTCTTCTATAGATGACCAAAGCCAAATAAAAACCAGAATAGTAGATTATTTAGAAAGTGAGTTTGGAAGTAGCTATACCCCGAGAAATTTACCCACAGAAGATACAAGTAAAGCAGATGGATTTTTGTCTGAATCCAATAAGTTTGGTTTGCCCAAAGGTTTAGCAATTACAGGTGATGGCAGCAATTATATTTTTGTTGCTGATACCGAAAAGGATTCAGTATTTCAATTTACCTTCAATGGTTTTGAAGGTATAAATCCTCCGCCTGGATACCCTTCTGGGAAGTTTATATATTCCTCATTTGGAGGTTCTGGTGCAGGTTTGTTAGAATTTAACAATCCGGCAGCGGTTGCATATGCCAACAAAATTTTATATGTCGTAGATAAAGGGAACGCTAGAATTTCTAGGTTTAAACTTACCACGGATTTCCAGTAGTTACATAAACTTTCAATAAATCTTGAAAATTCAAGACGTGCTTTTACTTTTGAAAGATGGAGTTAAGAGAAGCCAAAGAAAATTTCATTCAAGCTTGGGGTCAATTGGGGAGTAATTGGGGCGTGAGTAAGGCCATGGCACAGATTCATGCGTTATTGCTTATTAGCCCCAAACCAATGAGCACGGATGAGATAATGAAAGAATTGAATATATCGAGAGGCAATGCAAATATGAATGTTAGAGAACTTTTGAGTTGGGGTTTGGCTTATAAAAAATTCTTACCCGGTGAGAGAAGAGAGTATTTTTTTGCGGAAAAAGATATTTGGGATGTGGCAAAAAAGGTTGGTAGAGAAAGAAAAAAAAGAGAACTTGAGCCGGTATTAAAAATGGTAAATGAAGTTAAAGATATAAAAGGTAGAAATAAACATGCTCAGGAATTTAGAAAAGTGAGCAAAGAGGTAGGTAAATTTGCTAGAAAAACAGAAACAGCCTTAGATTTAATTTCCAGAGCAAATGAATCTACATTTTTCAAATGGTTTATGAAATAAGCTAGCCGTTTAAACTAATCAAAAATTCATCGTTATTCCGTGTACCTTCCATATGTTTTAGCAAAGTATTCATAGCTTCTTCACTATTCATGTCCGCCAAATGGTTTCGCAGCACCCACATACGTTGGAGTGCATTTTTGTCTAAAAGTAAGTCATCTCTTCGGGTACTTGATGCGACTATATCGATTGCAGGATAGATTCTTTTGTTTGATAATTTTCTATCTAGTTGCAATTCCATATTGCCGGTCCCTTTAAATTCTTCAAAGATTACTTCATCCATTTTGGAGCCTGTGTCAATAAGAGCTGTTGCAATGATGGTTAGGGATCCGCCATTTTCTATATTTCTTGCTGCACCAAAGAATCTTTTGGGTTTGTGCAAAGCATTTGCATCTACACCACCAGATAATATTTTCCCAGAGGCCGGCTGGACCGTATTATAAGCCCTTGCTAATCTGGTAATTGAGTCTAAGAGTATAACAACGTCGTGTCCGCATTCAGTCATTCTTTTTGCTTTTTCTAATACAATGTGGCTAAGTTTTACATGCTTATCTGCGTGTTCGTCAAAGGTTGACGCAACTACCTCAGCATTCACACTTCTTGCCATATCGGTTACTTCTTCAGGTCTCTCGTCAATCAATAAAATAATCATATAAACTTCTGGATGATTGGTGCTTATGGCATTGGCAATTCCTTTAAGCAAGTTAGTTTTTCCAGTTTTGGGTTGGGCCACTATTAGCCCTCTTTGGCCTTTACCAATTGGAGTCACCAAATCAATAATTCTGTTGGAATAAGCATCTGATTTATCCTCAAGATTTAATTTTTCATCCGGGAAAAGTGGGGTTAAGTGTTCAAAAGTTACTCGTTCTCTTAATTGATTTGGGTTTTTTCCATTTACAAGTTCAATTGATGATAAGGCAAAATATTTTTCACCTTCCTTAGGGGGCCTAATACCTCCTTTTACGACGTCTCCAGTTTTTAGGCCATTTTGTCTTACGGTGCTTGGATTTACATAAACATCGTCAGGTGAAGGTTGGTAGTTATAATCGGCACTTCTAAGAAATCCATATCCGTCATTATTAAGTTCTAAAACTCCTTGGCATGTTACTTTCCCTTCTTTATCTAAAAATGCCATAAGTTTTTCCGCTTTTTCTCTTCTTTCTCTCCGGGCTTGTTCTTTTTGTTCCCTTTCTAGGTCATTAACTTTCTCTTCTTTACGCTCTGATTGTGACTTTTGGTTACTTTTTTCAGAAAGTTCTATTTTTTGCTCTTTTGTCTCGGATGGATTTGTTCCGTTATTCGAAACACCATTTGATGGCTTGGTATTTATTCGTTTTCTTCTTTTTTGCTTTTTGTCCACTTGGTTTTTGGATACGTCATCTTTTTCATTTTTTGTATCCGAGCTATTTGTTTGATTTTCTATTTTTTCTGGGTTTCTAGACTGGAAGTCTAAAATTTTGTTGACCAAATCATCCTTTTTCAGGCCTTTGGTTTCTATACCCATAGCAGCAGAAACTTCGCGTAATTCTGAAACGAGTTTCTCGGTTAGTTCGTTGTAGTGAAACATTCGTATGTTAAAAGTGAGGTCTAATCATAGTTGGTTTGTGTGCTTAAGATTGCGATTAGACCCTACGAACATAAGTTGTTGAAGTATAATTTCAAAATAAAATTAGACCAACATGGTGGCAGGTTGCTCTAAATAAGCTTTTAGCGTTTGTAGGAATTGGGAACCAGTTGCACCGTCAACAACTCTGTGGTCACAGCTAAGTGTAACTTTCATGATGTTTGCTATTTCCATTTGTCCGTTTCGTACTATCACTGTTTCTTTACTTCCGCCTACAGCCAAAATACATGCATCCGGAGGATTAACAATAGCTGTAAATTCATCAATGCCAAACATGCCTAAGTTTGAAATAGTAAAAGTATTTCCTTCCCATTCTTTTGGTTCAAGGGTTTTATTTTTGGCCTTACCAGCGAGTTGTTTGACTTCTTTGGATATATGACTTAATGATTTTTGATCAGCAAATTTTATTACCGGAACCAAAAGTCCATCTTCTACAGCTACAGCGACACCAATGTGGGTATGGTGGTTTATTCGAATTACATCACCAAGCCAGCTAGAATTTACATTAGGGTGTTTCTTTAAGGATAAAGCACATGCTTTAACCACGAGATCATTAACAGATATTTTGACATCACTAATTTGATTCATTTGTTTTCTAGCATACAATACTGCATCCATTTCTATCTCCATTGTTAAGTAGAAGTGTGGAGCAGTATATTTGCTTTCAGCTAGACGCTTAGCAATCGTTTTTCTCATTTGAGAAACTCTATATTCATCAAAACGTTCTGTTCCTTGGCTAAGTTTGGGAACCTCACTTTGTTGACTTGTTTGTACGTTTTCAAGATCTCTTTTAATTATTCTGCCATTTTCTCCGGATCCATTTATTTGGCTCAAATCAACACCTTTTTCTGATGCTATTTTTTTTGCTAAAGGCGAAGCCTTTATCCTAGCGTCTTTTTCTTGGATAATTGGCTTTTGCTCTATTTCAAGCTTTCCATCTTTATTGGATGCTTGCACTTCTTCACTTTTTTCTTTTGTTTCACCTGCTTCTTCTGTAATTACGCTATTGTAGTCTTCTCCTTTTGCTCCTACAACTGCTATAACAGTTCCAACTGGATGGGTTTCGCCTTCGGCCACATTAAGGTGTAAAATTTCTCCTTTTTCAAAGTTTTCTAACTCCATAGTGGCTTTATCTGTTTCAACCTCTGCCACCATATCGCCTGGGTTAATTTCATCCCCCACTTTGACCAACCATGATGCTACGACGCCTTCTTCCATGGTGTCTGTCATCCGAGGTAGTTTAATTGCTTTCGCCATTTGATTGTTACAAATCTAATACACTATTTATAAGTTGGTATATTGTTGAGAACGGAAATATATTCCTGTTTTACATTTGAACATTATCATGGGGCAGTATGAAGACTTTTTGCGTTTTGTTTTTGAAAACGGTGTAGATAAATCAGATAGAACAGGTACTGGAACAAGAAGTACTTTCGGGGGGCAGCTGCGGTTTGATTTGTCCACTACCTTTCCTTTGGTTACAACAAAGAAGGTACATCTAAAATCAATAATATATGAGTTGCTTTGGTTTTTGAAGGGTGATACAAATATTGCTTATTTAAAGGAAAATAAGGTGAAGATATGGGATGAATGGGCCGACAAAAATGGAGATTTGGGCCCAGTATATGGAAAACAATGGAGAAGTTGGGGTGCTGCAGACGGAACTACGGTAGACCAAATAAGTCAAGCTTTAGATTTAATTAAAAACAATCCTGATTCTAGAAGAATTATCGTGAGTGCATGGAATCCCGGAGATTTAAATAAGATGGCTTTGGCGCCATGCCATTGTTTATTTCAATTTTATGTATCCAATGAAAAATTGAGTTGTCAACTTTATCAGAGAAGTGCTGATCTATTTTTGGGTGTCCCTTTCAACATTGCGAGCTATGCTTTACTTACCCTCATGATGGCTCAATCTTGTGGTCTTCAAGCAGGAGAATTTGTTCATACTTTTGGAGATGCCCATATTTACAATAATCACTTTAAGCAAGTAAAAGAGCAGTTGGAAAGAGATATTCGACCATATCCCAAAATGAAATTAAATCCTTCAGTAACATCTGTTTTTGATTTTGATTTTGATGATTTTGAATTGATGGATTACAATCCACATCCAAAAATCACTGCTCCAGTTGCTGTTTAGCTATTCATAAGTGAATTTGCGGGGAACTCTTTGAGAAATTGTACTTATTAGTTCGTAAGGTATGGTGTCAATGTTTTTACTTAATTCATAGAAGTGCTTTGCAGATTTATAAACAAAAATTCGCTCTCCTTCTTTGCAATCAATTTCACTAACGTCGCACATGGTCATATCCATGCACACATTACCAACCACAGGTGCGTGTTTGTTTTGAATAATGAAAAACCCCTTCCCTTGACTAAATTTTCTGCTGTAACCATCAGCGTACCCTATGGGGATTACAGCAATTTTTCTATCGGTTTTTGTTTTATTTTTTCTTCCATAACCAATACTTTCTCCTTTTTTTACTGTTCTTATTTGGCTAATGTATGATTTTACTACGCCTACATTTTCAAGCGCCTTTTCTCTACTTAAACCGTATAAGCCTAAACCTAAACGAACCATATCAAAATGTGCATTTGGATAATTAATGATTCCCATGCTGTTACATATGTGTTTTACAAAAGATTTTTTCAAACCAGTTTGAAGAGCTTCACACATTTGTTGGAATTCACTAATCTGGATTTCCCCAAAAGTATCCTTGGGGATCTCTGACTGAACTAAGTGGCTAAATACTGATTTTACTGATAATTTGCTGTTTATAAGTTCTTGAATAACACTCGGTATCTCTTCCTTATTTATGCCTAGCCGATTCATTCCAGTATTCAATTCAATATGGATATTTTTTTTCATAAATGTCTTTTGATTTTTAATCTGTTGTAAAAACCGTAAGCTGTATATGACAGGTTCTAATTTATAGTTTATCGCTTCTTCAATTTGATTTGGTTGGGTACTCAATACCATAATTGGTGTTTCAACTCCTGATTTTCTGAGTGCAACCCCCTCGTCAACATAAGCAACTGCTAAGTAGTCAATATTTTTTTGGCTCAAAAATTGGCCTATTTCACTACCACCATTGCCATAAGCAAAAGCTTTTACCATAATCATTATTTTTGTCTTGGGTGCTAGTTTTGAGCGAAAAATATTTAAGTTATTTTCTAAGGCATTTAAGTTTACCTCAAATAGGGTTTGGTTTGATTTTTCAGCGAGTGAGGCCGCAACTTTTTCCAGTTTAAACCTTCTAGAACCTTTAATTAAAACAATCTCTTTTTCGAATGTGATCTCTGGTATTTTTTTTAATAATTCGCTGCTCGTGTTAAAACTTTCAGAAATGGTTTGAATAGATTTGGGCACCTCATGTTTGCCCACCAAAAGAAGTTTATACAAAGGATTTATTCTGTGCCACTTTGCAATCAATTCTAAGGGGTTTTCTTTGTTTTCGTCAAACGTCGAAAGAATTAGTGATTTTTTTTTGCTTTTGTTATGCTTCGCTAACTCATCAAGAGCAATTTGTAGGGAGTTTATATCTGCATTATATGCATCTAAAATAATTTCACAGTTATTAATACCTCGTCTTTTCTCCATGCGTAATTCTACTATTTGCAGATTTTCAAGTCCATGTTGAATCTGTGCTCGAGAAAGGCCCAATTTAAGAGAGCAAACAATACAGCTTACAGCATTTTTAATGGAAGCTTCATCAGTAAATGCAATGAAAAAATGTAAACTACTGCGCCCTTTATTAATTTCTATATGACATTTTCCCTTTTCCAATTGCGCTCTATATTTATAATCAGAGCGCTTCTTTTTTCCCCAAGAAATTAGCTCTTTAGTGGGATATAGCTCGCAAATTCTTGCATAAACAAGATCGTTATCTGAAGGAAAAATGATTGTTTCTGCATGCTCAAATAATTTCAGTTTCTCCATTAATTTTTCTGAGAGACTATTAAAGTTTTTTGCATGTGCATCGCCTAGATGAGTAAATATCCCCACTTGAGCTTTCATCATTTGGGCATGTTTATGCATCTCATTTTTCTTACTGATTCCAGCTTCAAAAATTCCAATTTCGGTTTGATCATTTACTTGAAGCAAACTCAGCGGAACACCTACCTGTGAATTATAACTTTTGGGGCTAGCCAATGTTTTAAAGTGATTTTGCAAAATTTGTTTAAGCCAAACCTTACATACAGTTTTCCCATTACTCCCAGTGATACCGATGGTAAGCAAGTCAAATTTTTCATGGTATTTTTCAGCAAGTAATTGGAGTGCTTTTAATGTGTCCTCTACTATGAAGTAGTTCGTATTCTGTTTTGGATTTTTAGGAGCTTGAGAAATCAAGAAGTTGTTTAGACCTTTTTCTTCCAAGTCTTCCACAAATTGGTGGCCATCGTGGTTTTTGCCAATAATTGCAACAAAAAGTTCATCATCTCCAATGGGAAGGCTACGGCTATCTGTTCTAATTTTACTTATTGCCCTGTCAGGTGCAGAAATTGAGTAGTTAATTTGGAGAATATCAGCAACTTCCTTTGCTAGAAAAAGCATGGCTAGCGAAAATAATTAAATTTACACCCTGCTGACATGAAATTTGCAAAAGTAAGGGAGTATCAGTCGCCAATTTTGGCTCATTTTGACGCAGAAAAACTTGAATTGGCAGGTTTAATGGTACGTCTAGAAAACCAACAGATGGCCAGCTTATATGGAAATGTATTGGGAGGAATTATTTTAATAGTTCCAGAAAATCAACTAAATAAAGCGCAGGAAATATTGCGGAATGAGCAGCATTCTTGAGATAAAAGCAAAAATTCAGTCTTTTTGTGCTTACCAAGAAAGATGTCAGAAGGAGGTGCGAGAGAAGCTGAAGAGCTTACACACCAATAGCTTAGAAGCAGAACAAATAATTGCTGAATTGATTGAGGAAAACTTTCTCAATGAGCAAAGGTTTGCTTCGGCTTTTGCAAGAGGAAAATTTCGAATAAAAAAATGGGGAAGAAAAAAAATTGAATCGAAGCTAAAATTCAAAGAAGTATCCCCATTTTGTATCAATAAAGCCATGCGTGAAATTAATGAATCAGATTATGAAAAAACACTTGAAGAAATCATAAAAAAACGATGGAAATTGGCAAAAGGTAAAGGGTATCAGAAGAAAATTTTTGTTACAAGATATTGTATTTCTCGGGGGTATGAACCAGACTTGATTTGGCAAAAATTGGGAAGCAATGAATACAGCTGAGCAATATTTTCAAATACCATCTCCTTTACACAAGATTCATCTTTTTAATAAAGAGGTTTGGATAAAAAGAGATGATTTGATACATCCCTTTGTTTCAGGGAATAAACTTAGAAAAATTTTTTTTCACGCAAAACATGCAAAAGAAGATAATGCACAAATTTTAGTAAGTTATGGCGGCTATTACTCCAATCACCTTTTAGCACTGGCTGCATATGGAGCTATTGGTGGTTTTCAGACCAAGGGATTTGTAAAAGGTGAACGGCCCAAAAAAATTAATCCAATTTTAAAACTTTGCATGTTGTATGGCATGGAGATAGCCTATTTGACGCGAGGAGATTTTGCAAATCAGCGTCAGTCCTTTGGAAAGATCGGCAACCAATATTTTATACCTGAGGGTGGAGCATCTTCATTGGGGGCAAAGGGTTGCCAAGCCATAGTGGAAGAACTCCCAAATTCCTTTGATCACATCATAACCCCTGTTGGGACAGGTACTACATTGAGTGGAATTCTTCAATCTGTGGAACAAAAAAAATGGGAAACTGAGATACATGCAATTTCTGTTGTGAATGATCGATTGGGTATCGAAAAACTTGTAAAATCTATCACAACAAGACAATATACATTCTATCAAAAATTGGGTTTTCAAAAATTGAATACTGAAGAATTAGCGGTCGTAAAAGAACTTGTTCAAAAAAGTGGTATTCTGTTGGATCCCATTTATGGAGCTAAGGCAATGAATTTTTTGAAGGATGCCATAACATCCGGAAAATTTAAAAATGATGAAACAATTTTGTATATCCATACAGGTGGAAAAACAGGATGGTTCTCAGAAAAAATGACAAACCACTTGATGAAATTGTAAATTCGTAACACATTGAAAAGCATAACTTATCCATTATTG
>CENJ01173325.1_pt1 | contig 32149 bp, 29 predicted proteins | sample 356161 | NCBI WGS metagenome assembly CENJ01 (sample SAMEA2619531, study PRJEB7988) | marine metagenome | biome: marine biome (ENVO:00000447); feature: surface water layer (ENVO:00002042); material: "saline water (ENVO:00002010), including plankton (ENVO:xxxxxxxx)" | depth 5 m | reverse complement strand
TAAATCAATCCCAACGCTATGGAATTCTTTGTCACATCCCACAATCAAAAGGACCTCAAATACTACCGCTAAAAATTTAAAAATACTTGATTTATTCATGAATATCAGGACACGAAATTTTGAGTGTAAAATTCTACAAAAGCTTTTTCGGCTTTCGACGTCTCATAGTCCAATATGGGTTTGTCGGAGGCTTTTATAGACTTAATTACCCCCTCTGGAAGCTCTTCTCCAGCGAGAACAAATCCGTCAGAAAATTGCACATTTAAATTCATCAATTCCTCGTAGGAGGGTTCATTTAGTGAGCGAATGGCTTCCGGGTCTAATTGGTCGAAAGCTATTTTATCATGCAAAGCTCCAGCAAGAACCCCATCAAAATCTTGGGGGTAGATGGAACTTACAATTTTACTCTGTTCAAAGAGGGGTTCGTCTTTGTATTGAGTTTTCAGATATAAAGGTAACAACGAAGTGAACCAACCGTGCAAATGAATGATGTCTGGAGACCAATTTAATTTTTTGACTGTTTCGATGACCCCCTTGGTGAAGAATATCATACGTTCGTCATTATCGTCAAACAGAGTTCCGTCTTCTTCCCTCAAAGTGGCACGCCTTTTGAAATAGTCTTCATTGTCGATGAAATAGACTTGCATTCGCTCTTTGGGAATGGAAGCCACTTTAATAATCAACGGAGTGTCCATGTCGTTGATAACTAGGTTCATTCCCGACAATCGAATAACTTCGTGGAGTTGGTGTCTTCTCTCGTTTATCAAACCATAACGGGGCATAAAAATCCGAGTTTGTCCGCCACTTTCATTCACACTTTTGGGAATGAAAAATGAATTTTTTGCTTGTTCGGTCTGAGGAAGATAGGGCACCACCTCGGAGGATATAATTAGAACCCTTTTATCTTTCATAAGGTCTTATGAATTTTTTGGTCTTGCAAAAATAAGAAAATAAGCCCAGTAACAGAAATAATCTCTATTTTGCGTTGTTAATGTTTTCCCAAATGGAGGTGTTCCAAACGGTATCGTCATTACAGGCTGTCCTCACCAATTTATCGGGTTCTGTGGGTTTTGTCCCCACCATGGGTTCTCTTCACCAAGGGCATTTGTCATTGATTAAAAAAGCGTTGGAGGAAAACACACATTTGACTATAAGCATATTTGTGAATCCCACCCAATTTGAGGATCCAACAGACTTTGAAAAATACCCTAGGTCTCTTGAAAAAGACCTATCCATGATCGCGACCATTGCTCCCAAGGCATTGGTATTTACTCCTGCCGTTTCAGAAATATACCGCAATAAGATAACTGCGGGGTTTTATTCCTTCAATGGCTTGGATAAAAGAATGGAAGGAAACTCTCGTCAAGGGCATTTTCAAGGAGTCGCTGCAGTGGTTGAACGACTCTTTTCAATTGTCAATCCAGATCGTGCATACTTTGGAGAGAAAGATTACCAACAATTGGCAATTATCCGCCATATAGTCGTTCAAAAAAAATTATCGTTAGCCATTGTGAGCTGCCCGATCGTCCGAGATAAAAGTGGTTTGGCCTTGAGTTCTCGCAATGCTCGTCTATCCAAGCACCACCTCGAGCAGGCATCACTTCTTTTCCGCTCTCTTAAACAAGCGCGCGCCCTGTATCTTGATAAAGACGCAAGCACAGCTCAACATCACGTCAATCAATTATTTTCTCAAGCCCAAGAATGGACGCTTGATTATTTCTGTATTTATGATGAAATAACATTGCGTGAAATAGACAATAAGAAGACTGAAAACGTTCGGGGATTTATCGCAGCCCAAGTCGGTGAGATTCGCTTAATCGACAACCTTTCTTTTTCATTAATTTGAATACCTTTGACGCCATGTTAATCGAAGTGGTAAAGTCTAAAATTCACCGAGTCCGTGTCACTGGAGCCGACTTGGATTATATAGGAAGTATCACCCTAGATCCAGAACTCATTGAAGCAGCTAGTTTAGTGATTGGAGAAAAAGTTCAAGTAGTTAATATCAATAATGGAGAGCGCTTGGAAACCTACGTTATTGCTGGGGATAGAGGCAGTGGTGAGGTCACCCTAAACGGCCCCGCAGCCCGAAAAGTTCAAAAAGGCGACATTGTCATCGTCATTGGTTATGCCTTATTAGAGATCGAGGAAGCCAAAAAGTTTTCCCCTGCCTTTATTTTTCCTGACGAAGCCACTAATAAATTGATTTGAAAAGGCTACGTGTTATTTTGAAAACCATATTCCCACTGGGTATTGGTTTCTTGTTTTTATATCTTTCTTATCAATCAACTACCCCTGAAGAGCGTGCCAAAGTGGTTGAATCCATTCAGACGGCCGACTATCGTTTCGTATTACTCTCAGTGACCTTTGCTATTTTGAGTCACTTTTCACGTGCGTTTCGTTGGCAGTTTTTACTTCAGCCTTTGGGTTATAAACCAAAGCTAATCAATTCATTATTTACAGTAATGATAGCTTATTTGGCCAATTTAGGGATTCCTCGCTCAGGGGAATTGCTTCGTGCTACGATGCTCAGCAATTATGAAGGTTTTGCATTTGAAAAAGTTTTTGGAACTATCGTCGCCGAACGCGCCATTGATTTAGTACTCTTGTTTGGCTTTATTAGTTTGTCACTTTTTATGCAATACGATTTGATCTGGGACCTGCTGGGATTAAATCGGCTTAACCCCCTTTATGTGGGAGTCATAATGGCCCTATTCCTGTTTCTTTTTTGGCTTGCCCGAAAGATTTTTGCCCAAAGCGCCCACCCCTTTCTCCGAAAGATCAAAAATCTATTTATTGGTTTTGGGGAGGGCATTGCTACCTTAAAAACCATGAAAAAAAAAGGAGCCTTTTTGTTCCACACCCTCTTCATTTGGCTGATGTACCTTGGCATGTTCTACGTAATCAAATGGGCAATCCCTGGCACTTATGAAATGACTTGGACCATGATCATTCCTGCTTTCGTAGCTGGGGGATTGGCCATCAGTGCTACCAATGGCGGAATTGGAATCTATCCCTACACTGTAGCCTTGATGCTGAATGCCTTCGGGATTTCGCAAGAAGCTGGATTGGCCTTTGGCTGGATAATGTGGTCTTCTCAAACCCTTATGATTTTGTTTTTTGGTGCGCTTTCCTTTTTTGCGTTACCTTTAGTCAACAGGAAATAATACATTCCCAACCGATTGTATGGCGAAAACCAAAACCAGTTTTTTTTGTCAGAATTGTGGTGGCCAACACGCCCAATGGCAAGGACAATGCAATGCCTGTAAAAGCTGGAACAGCTTGGTTGAAGAAGTTGTAGAAAAAAACCCCACCAAAGCTTGGAATGATACTGCCACCAAAGCCAATAAGGCAGTATTGTTGCATGAAATTGATGTTGAAACTGAAATCCGTATCGACACCAAAGACAATGAGCTCAATCGAGTGCTGGGAGGGGGTATGGTTCCTGGCGCGGTTATTTTATTGGGAGGAGAACCTGGTATTGGGAAATCAACCTTATTGCTCCAATTGGCCCTAACTTCCGATCATCCTATTCTATATGTTTCGGGGGAAGAGAGTCAAAATCAAATTAAGTTGCGTGCCGACCGAATGGGAGAAACTACCCCATTTTGTACTGTACTGAGTGAAACTCAAATGGCTAATATTTTCAAACAAGTCAAAAAAAATCCCCCTAAAATAATTATTATCGATTCCATTCAAACCCTACAAACTTCCAGAGTTGAAAGCAGTCCAGGGAGTATTACTCAGATTAGAGAATGTACTTCAGAACTGATTCAATATGCCAAAGAAACCAATACACCTGTTATTCTTGTGGGCCACATTAATAAAGAGGGAAGTATTGCAGGGCCCAAAATTTTGGAACACATGGTAGATACGGTATTGCAGTTTGAAGGCGATCGAAATCATTTCTACCGGATTCTAAGAGCACAAAAAAATCGGTACGGAGCCACTTCAGAAATTGGTATTTACGAAATGCAGCAAAACGGTCTTCAGCCCGTGAACAACCCGAGCAGGCTTCTCCTGTCAAAAGCCCAACACGGCTTGTCTGGTCAGTCTATTGCCGCTGCCGTAGAAGGGATACGACCCTTACTCATTGAGGTTCAGGCACTGGTAAGCACCGCAGTCTATGGAACTCCGCAGAGGAGCAGCACTGGATTTAACACCAAAAGACTCAATATGCTTTTGGCCGTATTGGAAAAAAGAGCAGGCTTTGCCCTAGGCAGTAAGGATGTTTTTATCAACCTCACCGGGGGAATTCACATTGAGGATCCCGCTATGGATTTATCGATCGTTGCGGCCATCTTATCAAGTCATCACGATATTGCGCTCACACAAAAAATTGTATTTGCAGGTGAAGTGGGTCTTTCGGGAGAAATTCGCCCAGTTCCCAAAATAGAACAACGAATTCAAGAAGCTGCTCGTTTAGGCTTTGAAACAATCATTACAGCGCCCCACCCCGCACTTACTCGTCCTACTCAGTCCATTGAATGGATAGTCTTTCAAAAAATAGAAGAAGTAGTTGGCTATCTTTTTGGCTAACTTTACCCAGACCAAATTCAAAGAAGAACCCTTATGGAAAAAATTATAAAGCAATTCTTAGCAAAGGTTGAAAACAGAAACCAAAACGAACCCGAATTTTTACAAGCTGTCACAGAAGTCGCTGAAACCGTACTCCCCTATATAGTTCAACACGATATTTATTATGGACAAAATATATTGTTGCGCATGGTGGAACCCGAACGTGTGGTTTCTTTTCGCGTAGCCTGGATCGATGATCAGGAAAAAATACAAGTCAATAGAGGCTACCGAATAGAAATGAATTCCGCCATTGGCCCCTACAAGGGAGGATTGCGCTTCCACCCCTCAGTGAATCTCAGTGTACTCAAATTTTTGGCGTTTGAACAAATATTTAAAAATAGCCTAACCACCCTGCCCATGGGAGGAGGAAAAGGGGGATCAGACTTTGACCCAAAAGGAAAATCAGACACCGAAGTAATGCGTTTTTGCCAAAGTTTTATGACCGAACTGTTCCGCCATATTGGTCCCAATCGGGATATCCCCGCTGGTGACATCGGGGTGGGGAGTCGTGAAATTGGGTATCTCTTTGGTCAATACAAACGACTCAAAAATGAATTTACAGGGGTTCTCACTGGAAAAGGGGTTAGCTGGGGCGGTTCCTTGATTCGCCCCGAAGCTACCGGCTATGGTGTGGTCTATTTTACCCAAAATATGCTCCACCATCACAAGGATTCGATTGAAGGAAAAACAGTAGTAATTTCTGGTTCAGGAAACGTTGCTCAATTCGCCGCAGAAAAGTGCAATCAATTGGGAGCGAAAGTTATTACTCTATCGGATTCTTCAGGATATCTCCATGATGCAGAAGGAATCAATGAAGAGAAATTGTCTCATATTATGCATTTGAAAAATGTAGAACGAAAACGACTGGATGCCTACATAGAAAAATATCCCAAAGCACGTTTTTATCCAGGTAAAAAAGTTTGGGAAATCCCATGCGATATTGCGTTGCCTTGTGCTACACAAAATGAATTGGATCGCACCGACGCAGAACAACTTGTAGCAAATGGATGTAAAGCCTTGGGAGAGGGAGCCAATATGCCCTGCACTCCAGAGGCCATTACTCATTTTCAAACCCATGCCGTTTTATATGCTCCTGGTAAGGCTTCAAACGCAGGAGGAGTAGCTGTTTCTGGTTTAGAAATGGCTCAAAATTCACTGCGCTACAATTGGACTCGTGAACAAGTCGATGATAAACTTAAGGACATCATGGCAGATATCCATTCGGCTTGCTTACAATATGGCCAAGAAGACAAACACATGAATTACGTTAAAGGAGCGAACATTGCTGGATTTGTCAAGGTTGCGGATGCTATGTTGGCTCAGGGAGTAGTATAAATCAAAAAAATTGATCAAAACAGAGGCTTTTGTCATTGGGAGCATCAAGTATGGAGACAGTAGCCTTATTGTGCATCTATTTACGGAAGCAATGGGGTATCGATCCTATTTGGTTAAGGGAATTTATGGAGCAAAAAAAAGAAAAATAAAACCCTCCTATTTCCAATCACTAACGCATTTATCAGTCGTTGTTTCGGACAAACAACCCGATCGTTTGGGATACATTCGAGAATGTACTATTCTAGACAGTGCTCTACAAAAAAACCCCGATGTAGTGAAAAGCTCCATATTGCTTTTCCTTTGTGAAGTTTTGGCCAGTGTGCTCAAAGAAGAAAACAATCAAAATACCGCACTCTTTGCCTATTTAAAAACAACCCTTAGGTGGTTAGAAAATATTAATCACTTGGGTAATTTTCATCTGAAGTTCTTGATAGATTTGACCAAGTTTATCGGTTTTTACCCCAATACTCACGAAATGGAACTCCCTTATTTTAATTTACAAACCGGATGCTATAGTGGTTCACAGCCACACGAACCCTTTATAAAAGGCAATGCCCTTTTGCATTTTAACAACCTATTGGGCATGAATTTTGATGATTCACTAAAGGTTCGTTTGTCAAAAATTCTTAGAAACGATTTGCTCGACTCAATATTGATGTATTTTGCATTTCATTTACAAGGATTCAATCAACCCAAATCTTTGGAAGTTTTACATGAGGTATTTGAAGTGTATTAGTAGTATATTAATCATGGCGACGTTCCATCTAGGGATGGCCCAACAACTTGTAGTGTTGGACAGTCAAAACAACGAACCCATAGAAAATGTGGCTGCTTTCTCTGAGGATTCATTGCGAAGTTCTTTAAGCGATTCGTTGGGAATTCTTCCCCTCACGCCTTTTCAATCCAATGAAAAAATAACCTTGCAACACCCGAGTTTCGAAAGTCAACAATTCATAATGGCTGTCCCGATTCAAGGGAACGCGTTTATTTATTTAACTCCCCTAACCCAAAACCTAGAGGAAGTAATCCTTTCAGTGGCCCGATCCCAAAGCAATAGAAATGAGATTGCTGAGAAAGTAACTGTAATTTCATCAAAGACAATCTCACGAAGTCCTTTGGGTACTGGAGCTGACTTGCTGGCTATGACCCCAGGGGTTCGAATTCAAAAATCACAAGGGGGAGGAGGTAGCCCTGTTCTGCGCGGTTTTGAAGCCAATCGAGTGTTGTTAGTCGTTGATGGAGTTCGAATGAATAATGCTATATATCGTTCTGGACACTTGCAGAATGCTATCACCATAGATCCCAACACCATAGAACGAGTCGAAGTAATGTTTGGTTCATCATCGGTTGGTTATGGATCAGATGCCCTTGGTGGTGTGATTCATTATTACACCAAAAGTCCTCAGTTAAACAGAGTAGAACCTCTAAAATTAAACTTCTCAAGTGAATATAATTCTGCTACTCAAGCGGGCCTCTACCATGCCTCAGCAAGTGTGAGTAAAGAAAAATGGGGAAGCATCACCAGTGTGAGTTATTCTCAATTTGGGGATATTAAAATGGGGGAAAGAAGAGCCCACGGGTTTTTGGAATGGGGACTAAGCAATTATTACTCTGAAAACTCATCAACTTATTTCCAATCCCAACCAACTATCAACGACGATCCGACTCGGCAACGCAATACAGGTTACTCCCAATACGACCTGATGCAGAAATTCTTATTCCAACTACCAGGGGCACAGCAACTGATGTTGAATATGCAGTTGTCCAATTCTTCTAATATCGATCGCTTTGACAAATTAAATGAAAGTAGAGACGGTACTTTAAGGTTCAGTGAATGGTACTATGGTCCACAGAAGCGGCTTTTATTATCCGCTCAATACAAGCTCTTCCCCGAGAAAAAATGGCTTAGAAAAGGAACTTTAACTGCTGCCTATCAGAATGTTTTGGAGTCGAGAAACCAAAGAAAGTTTGGTAATTTGACTCGAACTTCTCAAAATGAAAATGTAAATGTCTTAAGTGTAAATGGGGATTTTAACACCCAACTCAATCAAAAAAATCAAATTAATTATGGTTTTGAAGGAGTCTACAACCATGTCTATTCCCGTGGCTTTTCTCGAGAATTATCTGTCTCTGGGAACACCATAAGCCGCTTGGGATTGCCACTTGCCATTCCAAGCCGGTATCCCAGTGATGGAAGCAGTACTCAATCCTTTGCCATGTATGGGAATTGGATCTTGAAAAAGACCCCAAAATGGATATTTAATTTTGGATACCGGCTCACCCACTATGTATTGGACGCCCAATGGAATAACGGAACTTTGATTGATACTGGGTTGCGCAATAATATTCATCTTTCTTCAGAAGCCTTAACTTGGACTCTGGCTGCTATCCATCGCCCCTCGGATCAAATGCAATGGAACCTGTTAGTGTCCAATGGTTTCAAAGCTCCCAATGTTGACGATATTGGAAAAATCAGGGAAAATAACGGCGTATTGGTTGTCCCCAACCCTTTCTTACTCCCTGAGTATGCCTACAATGTCGATCTGGGATTTTCACTCTTTTCCAAGGACAAAAAAAGTCAGTTGACCCTCAGAAACTATCTCACCCTAGTTTCAAGACATATTGTTCGTTCCAACTACATTGTTTTCTCAGACACGACCACTCCCGACAAAGAAACTATCCTCTATGATGGGGAAGCTTTAACTACGGTAGCCAATAAAAATTTAGGAAATCGATTGGTTTACGGTTCGGCAATAGACGCCAAATTACAGCTCTCTCCCCGACTTCAAGGAATAGGAAACTTAACCTATACTGGATCCGATAACAACGAACGTTATGGCCCAATGCCCTCCATCTCGCCTCTTTTTGGTTCTTTTACCATAGAATATGATCATGCTAAACTTCAGCTTCGCGCCCAATATCAATTCAGTGCGGCCAAAGATTCTTCAAACTACAGCTTAGGTGGAGAAGACAGCCTTGAAGAAACTCCATTGATCAACCCCACAGCATTGTTACTAACCGATCAATTTGGAGGCATGCCTGCTTGGAGTGATTTTTCTCTCTTGGCAAATTACCAGTGGAATGCCACCACAAAATTAAAAGCAGGGATTGAAAATATCTTCGACACCCATTATCGCACCTTCGCTTCTGGGGTCTCTGCTCCAGGAAGAAGTTTTCGGATTGGCCTACAGATAGCACTGTAGATTTTAAATCCTCCTTTTTCTTCTTGAAATTGATTATTTTCGCAGTCGAGCGAAAAATCGCAAACCCATGGCATTCAAGGAATACAAACGACTTGATTTACCCAAAATTGCTGAGGATGTCTTGTCCTATTGGGAAACTGAAGCCATTTTTGAGCAAAGCATTCGCTCACGAGAGGGGAAACCCCCATTTGTTTTTTACGAAGGACCTCCATCAGCCAACGGCATGCCAGGGATCCACCATGTTATGGCTAGAGCGATCAAAGATATTTTCTGCCGATATAAGACCCAAAAAGGGTATCAAGTAAAGCGAAAAGCCGGTTGGGATACCCATGGCCTTCCTGTAGAGCTTGGGGTGGAAAAAGAATTGGAAATTACCAAAGACGCCATTGGAAAATCAATCAGTATTGAAGCCTATAACGAGGCTTGCAAAAAGGCGGTGATGCGCTATACCGATGTATGGAATCAACTCACCCTAAAAATGGGCTACTGGGTGGATATGGAAAACCCCTACATCACCTACAAATCCAAGTATATTGAAAGTGTATGGTGGCTTTTAAAACAAATCCATCAGAAAGACCTGCTCTACAAGGGCTATACGATTCAGCCCTTTTCTCCCAAAGCAGGAACAGGACTGAGTTCTCACGAACTCAATCAACCGGGTACCTATCGGGATGTGACTGATACAACGGTTACCGCCATGTTCGAAACCCATAAGGATAGTTTGCCTAGTGCTTTGCAAGAAGAATTGCCCTTATATATTCTCGCTTGGACAACAACGCCTTGGACACTCCCTTCAAATACGGCTTTGACCGTAGGAGCCAAGATCGATTATGTCATTGTTCACACTTTCAATCAATACACAGACCTTCCTATTCGAGTGCTACTCGCCAAAAAGCTTGTGGAAAATCAATTGGGTAAAAAGTTTGTCGAGGTGAAAACTAAAGACGCTCTTCAGGCCTATGAAAACCGTCAGAAACAAATCCCCTACTATCTAGGGGATGAAATTAGAGGAAATGCCTTAGTTGGCATTCGCTACCAACAATTGTGGGACGAAGCCCCCTTGCCTTCCGAAAACCCAGACGATGCCTTTCGAGTTATCGCTGGTGATTTTGTCACCACAGAAGAAGGAACAGGAATTGTGCATACGGCTCCAACTTTTGGAGCTGATGATGCCAAAGTCGCGATGGAGGCTCAGCCCCCAATCCCGCCCTTACGGGTTGCTGATCCTGATGGCACACTAGTCCCATTGGTTGACTTTCAAGGAAAGTTTAGAAACGAACTCGGATCCTTGGGAGGTAAATACGTGAAAAACGAATATTATCCCGAAGGTCAGGTTCCTGAAAAATCTGTAGATGTGGAAATTGCCATTCGACTCAAAGAACGAAACCGTGCCTTTAAAGTCGAAAAGTATGTTCACTCCTATCCCAACTGTTGGCGAACCGACAAGCCTATATTATACTATCCGCTAGATTCCTGGTTTGTGAAAATGGCGGCAGTGCGAGACCGAATGGTAGCAAACAACAACGAAATTAACTGGAAACCCAAAGCCACCGGCGAAGGACGTTTTGGCAATTGGCTGCAAAATGCCAACGATTGGAACCTGTCGCGCTCTCGTTTCTGGGGAATTCCACTGCCTATATGGCGATCAGAAGACGGCAAGCAAATGAAAGTCATTGGGTCTTTGGAAGAATTAGACAGTGAAATACAAAGCGCAGTAAAAGCAGGAATACAAACCCACAACCCTTTGATTGACTTTGAAGTAGGCAATTACGAGGAAAGCAATTACGAAAAGATCGATCTTCATAAAAATACCGTAGATGCAATCATCTTGGTTGGGGAAGACGGTCACACCCCTTTGCATCGAGAAAATGACTTGATCGATGTGTGGTTCGATTCTGGATCGATGCCCTATGCCCAATGGCATTATCCCTTCGAAAATAAAGAAAAGGTAGATAGGGGCGAGGCCTTCCCTGCAGATTATATAGCAGAAGGTGTCGATCAGACCCGAGGATGGTTCTATACCTTGCATGCCATTGCAACGCTGGTATTTGATCAAATCGCATTTAAGAATGTCATTTCCAACGGCTTGATCCTTGACAAAAAGGGCCAAAAAATGTCCAAACGCTTAGGCAATGCTACCGATCCCTTTGAAACTCTAGACCAATACGGTCCCGATGCCACCCGCTGGTACATGATTGCAAACGCCAATCCTTGGGACAATTTAAAGTTTGATGTGGAAGGCATTGAAGAAGTGCAACGCAAATTCTTTGGAACTTTATACAATACTTATTCCTTCTTTAGCCTCTACAGTAATATTGATCAATTCCAATTTAAAGAAGCCACAATTGACCGAGCCAATCGGACGGAGTTGGATCGATGGATCTTATCCGAATTGCACTCACTCATTACTCAAGTAGATGCCGATTACGCCGATTACGAGCCTACCAGAGCAGCACGGGCTATTTCTGAATTTGTACAAGAAAAACTGAGCAACTGGTATGTTCGCTTAAACCGTCGTCGGTTCTGGAAAGGCAGTTATGGGCAAGATAAAATAGCCGCCTATCAGACACTCTTTGAATCCCTATTAACCGTAGCTAAGCTGGCTGCGCCTATCGCTCCTTTTTATTCCGATCGCCTATACCAAGACTTGATCGAGGACACCGCAGTAGAAAACTATGCCTCCGTGCACCTAAGTGAATTTCCAAAGCCGGATCCTGAGGCTATTGATACCGAACTCGAAGCGCGTATTAATAAAGCCCGATTGATTGTTTCCTTGGGATTGTCCTTGCGTAAAAAAGAGCAAATCAAGGTGCGGCAACCTTTACAAAAATTGATGATTCCAGTCAAAAATCAACAAGAGAGGGAACAGCTTTTGTCTATTGAAGAACAAATCAAGACGGAAATCAATGTGAAAGAACTGGAGCTTCTTGATGACGCCAGTACTATTTTAGTCAAAGAAATCAAACCCAACTTCAAAACCTTGGGGCCTCGGTTCGGGAAAGAGATGGGTTCAATTGTTAATACTGTAAAATCATTGTCTGAAGAGCAAATTAGACAATTGGAAGAAGAGGGACAGATTGAACTAAATGTCAATGAAAAAAATATTATTTTAGAAGATTCGGATGTAGAAATTAGCACCAAAGACATAGCGGGCTGGTTGATTGCAACTGGGCAGGGCACCACCGTTGCTTTAGACAGTACCTTGAATGAAGGTTTGGTAGAAGAGGGAATTTCTCGAGAGCTGGTCAACCGGATACAAAACATTCGAAAAGACGCGGGACTAGAAGTCACCGATAAGATTGCCGTGCGGATAGCACTGCATGAGGGGTTAGAAAAAGCCGTTTTGAAAAATAAACACTATGTAATGACAGAGACCCTAACCGATCATTTGGAATTTGTTCCCAACTTAATTGAGGGACAATCTTTGACATTTGATGAAATTGATACACGAATAAATATTCAAAAAATTTAGTCATGGGAGATAAAACCAAAAAAAGATATACCGACAAAGAATTATTGAAGTTTAAAGAACTCATTGAAGAAAAAATTGAAAAAGCTAAAGCCGATTTAGAGCTTTTAAAAAGTGCTTATATGAACGATGGCAATAATGGTACCGAAGACACCTCACCCACCTTTAAGGCATTTGAAGAGGGCTCTGAAACTATGTCCAAAGAAGCCAACACACAATTGGCCATCCGACAGGAAAAATTCATTCGAGATCTCAAAAATGCTTTAATCCGAATTGAAAACAAAACCTATGGAATTTGTCGAGTAACTGGAAAACTCATTAATAAAAAAAGACTGATGTTGGTTCCACACGCCACACTAAGCATCGAAGCCAAAAACATTCAAAAATAAAAAAGGGCACGTTTATTGTTCTTTTTCTCATTGGTACAGGGGCCTTCTCCCAATCGGTTATCTCCCGTAGTTGGCCCGTGTCAGGATTTGAATCCGTATCTATTGAGCTTCCCTTTGCCGAAGACTTTCAACTCTCCAATCATACTGAAAACAACGTAGTGATGTCCTATACGTCTTCCGGGGAATATCAAGACCAGATGCGCATTCGCTCTTCGGTAACAGTAGACGTCCTTCAACTCACAGAATTTCGAAATCCATTTCTGAATCGCCCCAATGACAAACTCGCGGCCCACAAAGTAATCGCTACCCAAATGACTTTGAAAATTCCTCATTCCCTTGCCGTGTTCCTTGAAATGGAAGAAGGAAAAATTCAAATTCAAGGACAGTACCAACGGCTCGATGTCCTTGTAAGATCCGGGGTTTGTCTGCTTGATTTGACCGCTACTCCTGGCCAACTAAAAACCCTTTCGGCAGGAGTCAAAATTACCCACCGAGAAATGACCCTCTCCGTTCAATCGAATGAAAAAAAAATAGATTGTTCAATAGATTCCGATAAGGTGCTTTTTGAAGTAGTAAACCTCCGAGGGAAAGTCGATTGCAATCCGCTTTGATATGTGTATTTTTAAGCTCAATTAACAAACATGTTCAAACTCTCATTTCGTCCCTTAAATGGATTGACCGCCATATTATTCATTGCGGTGTTGTTGGTGATCGATCAGTGGATAAAGATAAGCATCAAACTTAACTACCCCCTATCTTTATTCGGGCAAGAAGCCATTCTCGACTGGGGGTTTTTCAAACTCCTTTTTGTAGAAAACAAAGGCATGGCCATGGGTACCCGTCTCGATACGATCTTCCCTTTTCTTTCCGAGCGCATTGCAAAGCTGTTGCTCACCGGGTTTCGATTGGTGGCTATCACTGCCCTAGGCTATTGGCTTTGGGACAATTTGCGGCAGCGAAATACCACACTGCTCCCTTTTGCCCTTTGTTTGATTTTTGCAGGAGCTTTGGGGAATATAATCGACTCCGTCTTCTATGGCGTTTGGTTTACCAGTAGTTACGGCCAAGTGGCCACTTGGGCCAGTTCGGAAGGCTACGCTCCACTCTTTTTTGGCCATGTAGTGGATATGTTCCAGTTCCCCCTAGTGGAATGGACCTGGCCTCAATGGATGCCTTGGGTGGGAGGAGAGCGCTATCTTTTTTTTCAATACATCTTTAATGCAGCCGACTCTTGGATCAGCATTGGAGTAGGAATCCTCCTCTTTTTTAACAAAAAGGTATTTAATACCAATCAGCCTTTAAAGAAATAAGCGTGTATGGGAGTGATATAGCTATCGAGAGCTATGTCGGTTACTTCACAATCTGAAATGACTTCCACAACAGGAAAAAAACCAACTCCCATGGCATGTACCTGCTCCGAACATTGGGACAGAAAACGATCGTAGTAGCCCTTACCGTAACCTACTCGCTGTCCATTTTGATCCACTGCTAGGAGGGGAACAATCACAAGGTCGATTTGATCTGGGCGGATTTCTTGGCTAGCAAGGGGTTCTATTATGCCCCAGTTGTTTTTTTGCCAAGGGGTGGTTTGGGTCCACAGATGATGGGTCATTTCACCATGACTCGTTAGCTTAGGTACCACTATTTTTTTATTGCACTCCCAGAGTGAAGTGATTAAAGGTTCCAAGGCTACTTCTGCCTGACGTGCTAGGGGGATGAAAACATGAATCCATTGATAATCGGGAAGAATCAACTGAAATACCCTTTCCGTAATTTGCCTGCTCAGCTGCTGGTGTTGCTTTTTAGAGAGGTCTTTCCGTTGCTGGAGATAGTGGTGCCGCAGTTCCTTTTTAGTCATAGATACAAGGTAGTTTTTTATCCAGACTCCCTTAGCTTCCCGTCTTTTTTTCTTTGTATTATATCTTCAAATACGCTGCATAAAATAAATGATTACAACATTAAATAGCAAATAGGCTATTCTCAATTTGAATCTAAAAAAGTATCCCCTACTAGCCACATCCGAAATTTTCTTATCAATTTAATCCCTAATGCGCTCGTCCCGAAAGTTATCCTAGCAGGTACAGATTATTTGGACTTAGTTAAATAGCGTATTTTTAGGCATGGAATTGCCTGCAATTGAAATCCAAATCAAGACCCTTCCCGAAGGGCCAGGGGTCTACCAATATTTCGATGCCGAAAACAGGGTAATCTATGTAGGCAAAGCCAAAAATCTAAAGAAGCGGGTGGGTTCCTATTTCACCAAACAGCATTTGAACAACCGAACCAGGATGCTGGTGAAGAACATTATGAAAGTGGAGCATATAGTTGTGGCCTCTGAAATGGATGCCCTACTGCTCGAAAATAACCTCATCAAAAAATACCAACCCAAATACAATGTAATGCTGAAAGACGACAAGTCCTACCCTTGGATTTGTGTCAAAAAAGAACCTTTTCCAAGGGTATTCCCTACCCGGAAAATCATCCGCGATGGATCTGAATATTTTGGTCCCTATACTAGTATGAAAACTGTACGAACTCTTTTGGATTTGATCAAAGGAATCTATCCGCTACGAACCTGCAATTACGACTTGCACCCTAGCAAAATAGCGGCAGACAAATACAAGCTTTGCCTAGAATATCATTTAGGAAACTGTCTGGGTCCCTGTGTGGGGAATATCGAATTAGCTGTGTATGAAGAGAACATACATGCCATTCGTTCCATTATAAAGGGCAATTTCAAAGAATCGCTTCAGCAATTTAAAACCCAAATGAAGAGTCATGCCGAACAACTGGAGTTTGAAGCGGCGCAACGAATAAAAGACAAGATTGAGGTGCTAGAGAACTATCAAGCTAAATCTACCATCGTCAATCCCAAAATAAGTGACGTTGATGTGTTTACCATTCTTTCCGATGAAAGCTATGGCTATGTCAATTTCCTTCAGATTTCCTATGGATCAATTATTCGATCGCACACTATGGAAATCAAAAAACGCTTGGAGGAAACCGATGGCGAACTTCTTCGGCTGGCAATCATTGAAATTCGGCAACGGTTTCATTCGCAATCCAAGATGATTTTCAGCTCACATCCTTTGGATTTTGGGGAGGAGATTCAAATTATCCTCCCCCAAAAAGGAGACAAGCGGAAATTAGTCGAACTCTCTCTTCGCAATGCCAAATACTTCCGAATGGAACGATTCAAACAAATGAAAATTGTGGACCCCAATCGCCATGAAAAGCGATTGATGGCACAGATAAAAACAGACCTTCGGCTATCGAGCGAACCCGTTCATATAGAATGTTTTGACAACTCAAACATGCAGGGATCTAACCCAGTCGCAGCTTGTGTTGTGTTTAAAAATGGCAAACCCAGCAAAAAAGAATACCGCCATTTTAAGATCAAAACTGTAGAAGGGCCCGACGATTTTGCTTCGATGGAGGAAGTTGTTTTCCGTCGCTACCGCCGCCTATTGGAGGAGGACGAGGCCTTGCCACAGCTTATTGTTATTGATGGGGGTAAAGGGCAGTTGTCTTCTGCCCTCAAAAGCCTAGAGATCCTTGGCCTTCGTGGAAAGATCGCAATCATTGGAATTGCCAAACGTTTGGAAGAACTCTATTTCCCAGAGGATCCCATCCCTCTCTATCTGGATAAAAAATCGGAAACACTCAAAGTTATCCAACAATTGCGAAATGAAGCCCATCGCTTCGGGATCACCCTACACAGGAATCGAAGAAGTAAAGGCGCTTTGGGCTCAGAATTGGATCAAATCCCTGGAGTGGGACCCAAAACAAAAGAGGTTTTACTCAAAGAATTCAAATCGGTAAAGCGCATCAAAGCGGCACCTAAAGAAGCCCTTGTCGAAGTATTAGGTCCAAACAAAGGAAATGCCTTATATAAGGCTATCAATTCCCCTTCTGCTTCGTAAAAGATTTTCTACTTTTGTAGGGATATGAAAAGTATAGCCCTCTTGTGGTTCGGAATTGCCGTCTTTTCTGTCGGACAGGCCCAAGCCCCCGAAATTTTCCCCGATTTGGTCCCAAATACCCAATCCAATGATTCCTTCAAAGATCAGGAATGGTTTGAATTTCGAATCCATTACGGGTTTTTTAATGCTTCTATCGCCACCTTGAAACTGGAAGAAACGATCCTGAACAACCGACCGGTTTTCCACGCCAAAGGCTACGGAAAAACAATTGGTTTGGCCCGTTGGTTCTTTAAAGTAGAAGACCATTATGAAAGCTATTTTGACCCGTCAAGCGGTGTGCCCTACAAAGCAATTCGGGATATTTATGAAGGCGGGTACACAAAAGATATTGAAACGGACTTCGACCACGAAGCCCAAGAGGCATTCGTCCACGATAAAAAGAAAAAAACGAAGACCCGAATTCCCATTAGTGAAAAAGCCCAAGACTTTATCTCGGCATTCTATTACCTGCGTAATTTTTTACCCCCCGGTGAATTAGAACCCAACCGAAGTTTTGCTATCAATATGTTTTTTGACAACGATAATTATTTGTTCAAACTCAAATACGTTGGAAAAGAAACCCTTAATTCTAAGTTTGGTCGTGTCTCTTGTTTGAAATTCAAACCCATCGTACAGGCCGGTCGTGTCTTTAAAGAAAAAGAGAGTGTAACCTTGTGGGTCTCCGATGATCGGAATCGAATTCCCATTCGAATGCAAGCCGATTTGGCCATTGGTAGCATTAAAGTAGACTTGGAAAAATTTAAAAACCTCAAACATCCCTTCCGTATTGAAATCTCCCAATAAAAATATACAACGGTGGCTTGGTCTTCCATCCTTTCTTTGGAGCGGAGTTGCTGTAATTTTTGTCTTTTTTGGTGCTTGTAACTCGCCATTGCCTAGTCCCAAGCTAGAAACAGTACAAGAAGAAATAATTCCTCCCAAAATGCGCTATGGCTATGATCTAAACCAATATCAAGTTGTACAAAAAAAAATCCGAAGGGGGGATACCTTTGGAGCTATTCTTGAAGGAGAGGGAATCGATTATCCTCAGGTCTATGAAGTACTTCAGGCCATTAAAGGAAAGGTGAAAGTGAACCGATTGCAAATAGGCAAGCCCTATACGCTGCTTTATACGCAAGACAGCATTGCCACGCCCTATGCTTTTATCTACGAACCCGGGGTGGAAAGCTATACGCGGATTCAACTGCGTGACAGCCTTTTTGGAGAAAAGGTTGATAAACCAGTGCGCCTGGTCGAACTGCAGGGAGCAGGAATCATAGAAAGTTCCCTCTATGAAACGATGCAAAACAGTGGTCTCAATGATCAATTGACCTATTATCTTGCCGATGTATATGCCTGGACCATCGACTTTTTTCGCTTGCAAAAAGGAGATCGCTTTAAAGTCATTTATACAGAAAAATTTGTTGACGATTCCATTTCAATTGGGATACAAGAAATCAAAGCTGCTTATTTTGAACACAACGGCAAGCCTCTCTACGCCTTTCAATTTGAATCGGACAGCTTGGTTGGTCGAGTGGATTATTTCAATGACCAAGCCAAGAACCTCCGCAGAGCTTTTTTAAAAGCTCCGGTTAAATTCAGTCGGATTTCTTCCCGCTATAACTTGCGGCGGCGAATCAAATATTACGGCAATCGAATCAAACCGCATCGGGGAACTGACTTTGCCGCCAGTGTGGGAACACCTATTATGGCAACCGCCAATGGAACAATCATCAAAGCTTCGTATACCCGCGGTAATGGAAATTATGTGACCATTAAACACAACAATATCTATCAAACCCAATACTTGCATATGAAAAAACACAATGTGCGACGGGGGCAATACGTCAAACAAGGCGACGTTATTGGGTGGGTAGGTATGACGGGCTTCACAGCGGGGCCACACGTCTGCTATCGTTTTTGGAAATACGGAAAACAGGTGGACCCCTTCCGACAAAAGCTCCCAGCCGCCAAACCTATTTCCAAGGATTTAAAGACCCAATTTTTAGCCGAAATTGAACCGATCAAATACGAGCTAGAATGCATTCCTTTTGAACCAGACTTTTTAAACGACAACAAACGTCTTAGCCAATATGAAACTACCCAACCATAATCCCACTCAACTCACTGCATGGAAAGAATTAGAAGCCCACTTTTCAGCCATTCAGGACCAGACCATTCTCAACTTATTTGAAACTGAAAAAGACAGGCTCAACCAACTCGCTTTTACTTGGGAAGACTTTTATGTGGACCTGTCCAAAAACAGGTTGACCCAAAAAACGATTCAACTATTGATCAAACTGGCTAAGGAAGCGGAACTACCCAGTGCGATAGCGTCCTATTTTTCGGGAGAGGCCATCAACGAAACCGAAAACAGAGCCGTTCTTCACACGGCTTTACGAGCACAAGGGAATACCGCTATTAAAGTTGATGGAGAAGATATCACTCCTGAAATCAAACGTGCCAAGGAGAAAATGTATGGCTTTGCAAAAGAGGTCCTCTCTGGTCAATGGAAAGGCTATACTGGAAAATCGATTGATTCCATTGTCAATATTGGTATTGGAGGATCGGACTTGGGGCCAGCTATGGTTACTGAAGCCTTGGAATACTATGGCAATCATCTGACTCCCTATTTTGTGTCCAATGTGGAAGGGGATCACCACAAGGAAATATTGAAAAAAATCGACCCTGAAACCACACTTTTTCTCGTTATTTCCAAGACATTTACTACCCAAGAAACTTTGTCCAATGCCAACAGCATACGGGAATGGTTTCTCAGTTCGGCACCAGAATCGGCCATCAGCCAGCATTTTGTCGCTATATCTACCAACCTAGAGAAAATCGATGCTTTTGGGATTGCCCCAGAAAATGTCTTTCCCATGAATGACTGGGTGGGCGGTCGTTTTTCCTTGTGGAGTTCCGTAGGGTTAAGTATTTGTCTGGCCATTGGCCCCGATCATTTTGAAGATTTACTTCGAGGAGCAGGAGCAATGGACCAACACTTCCGCGACAGTCCCACTGAAAAAAATATCCCCACTTTATTGGCACTCATTAGTATTTGGTATAATAATTTTTGGCAAGCTGAAAGTGAGGCCATTATTCCCTACACCCAGTATTTGAGAAACCTTCCTGCCTATCTCCAACAAGGAATTATGGAAAGCAATGGCAAAGGGGTGGATCGTAACGGGAATGCAATAAACTATCAGACAGGAACGCTAATCTGGGGGGCTTCAGGAACCAATGCCCAGCACGCTTTTTTTCAATTGATTCATCAGGGAACCAAATTGATCCCAACCGATTTTATTGGGTTCAAAGAATCCTTACACGAAACAGGAGACCATCAAGCCAAGTTGTTGTCCAACTTTATTGCACAAACTGAAGCTTTAATGTGCGGTAAATCAGAGGCTACCGTACAAAAAGAATTGGAAGAAAAAGGTCTATCCAAAGAACAGATCCTCCAATTGGCTCCTTTCAAAGTTTTTACAGGCAATCGTCCCACCAATACCCTTTTGATAAAGAAGCTCACCCCCTACAATTTGGGTGCCCTCATTGCGATCTACGAGCACAAAATTTTTGTGCAGGGAATTCTATGGAATATCTTCAGCTACGACCAATGGGGCGTTGAATTGGGAAAACAACTCTCGAGTGCGATTCTAGAAGAAGTTAAAAACAAAGCTATCACCGCCCATGATCCCTCAACCAATCATTTAATTAAGAACTGTTTTAATGAAGGTCAGAAGTAACTCCCTTTTCAATGCCAGCTTGAAATAACTTCAACTCGATATTATTTAATAGACAAATAAGGATAATTTTTTATTGGGTAAAGCGTAGCGCTTTTACTTTTAATTGAAGATTTTTTTGTCCGTTGTATTCATTTTCATCCAGCGTGTAAAGGAGTTCAAAACTCCCTTGGCTTTTAATTTGACTGATGTGTGTTGCCATCCCAAAACCAATTCCGGAAAATGAAACTCCGCTAAAATCGGTTACTTCTAACTTTAAGTGAGTTTGGTCTTTCCCCACAACTTTGGTCCCTCCCGTATCTTTTACACCTCGTGTGTGAAATACAGGGCGCATATTCTGTGGACCAAAAGGAGCCATTTGTTGTAGAATACGATACAGCTTGGGTGTGATTTCTTTAAACACGATACTTGTGTCATAAATCATACTGGGTTCCAATTGTTCGGGTAGAATACGTTCTATAACTGCTGCTTCAAATGCCTCACGAAAGGGTACAAGATTCGTTTTTTCCATAGTTAGACCTGCAGCGTATTTATGGCCTCCAAATTGAATCAGGTGTTCACTGCAGGCTTTTATGGCTTCATAAACATCAAAGCCTCTTACCGAACGTACAGAACCTACCAGAGTATCCTCTGAAGCAGTGAGTACTACAGTAGGGCGATAGTGACTTTCAATCAGTCTAGAAGCCACAATACCCACCACCCCCTTGTGCCAGTTTTCTTGCATCACAACCGTACTCACTTCGGTGTTTAAATCCGGCATTTGTTCCAAGGCTTCTTGGGTGATTTTCTCATCGGTGAGACGCCGTTCGCTGTTCATCAATTCTATAGCTCGAGCTAGAGGGAGTGCTGAATCCTTGTCTGGGGAACACAGCAAATCTACGGCATAATGGCCGTGTTGCATTCTTCCTGCTGCATTGATTCGCGGGGCAATAATAAAAACCAAATCGCTCAACTGCAATCGCTTTTTTTTGGTGTTTTGAATCAACAACTCCAGTCCAGGTCTCGGTGCCGTATTCAATTGTTCAAGACCGTAGTGGGCCAAAATTCTATTCTCACCAGTTAGAGGAACAATATCTGCTGCAATGGCTGTTGCCACCAAATCCAAATAGGGCATTAAAGAGGTGATGTCATGTCCTTGTTCGAGTGCAAGTGCTTGGATGAGTTTAAAGCCAATACCACATCCGCACAATTCTTTGAACGGGTAGGAACAACCTTCTTGCTTTGGATCTAAGATAGCTACTGCCTTTGGTAATTCTTCTCCAGGAAGGTGATGATCGCAAATAATACAATCTATTTCAAGCGCCTTGGCCTCTTCAACTTGTTCCATGGCTTTGATTCCACAATCCAAGACAATTAACAATGTAATTTCGTTATCATGAGCAAATTGAATCCCAGTGCTGGAAAGACCATACCCCTCGGAATATCGATCGGGAATGTAGGTCGCTACTTCTGAAGTTAGGGTTTGAAGGTAGGATGCCATTAAGGCTACAGCGGTTGTACCATCCACATCATAATCCCCATAGATCATGATTTTTTCATTATGAGTTACTGCGGAAAAAACGCGCGCTACTGCTTCGGACATCCCCAACATTAGGAATGGATCGTGAAGAGCGTCAAGGCTGGGACGAAAAAATGTCTTGGCCAAATCAAAAGACGAAATCCCTCGTTGGATGAGTACAGTTGCAACAGCAGTTGGGATCCCCAATTTCTGTTCCAATTGTAGAACCCTTTCCGTGGGGGGCGCTTCGTTATTTATCCATTTCATAGGCTAACTATTCGGAGGCGATACAAACAACAAATTCGCCACGGGGTGGCTGCTGGCTATAGAATTCTATTGCTTGGGTCAGAGTACCTCGAAAGGTATCCTCAAATTTTTTGGTCAGTTCCCTGCCGATACTCACTGCTCGATTCGGGCCAAAAAAAGGCTCCATTTGCATAAGTGTTTTTACTAGCTTATGGGGAGATTCATAAAGAATAAGAGTGACCGGAAGTTGTGCCAATTCTTCCAGTTTTTTTTGTCGTCCTTTTTTTGGGGGTAAAAATCCTTGAAAGAAAAACCGGTCGGAAGGTAGTCCACTTTGTACCAAAGCAGGAATTAGTGCTGTAGCTCCCGGGAGGCAACTTACTTCCAAGTTTTCTTTGAGAGCCGCTCGAACCAAAAGGAATCCAGGGTCTGAAATTCCGGGAGTCCCGGCGTCGGATATAAGTGCTATTCGTTGTCCTTCTTTGAGAAGTGCAAGAATACTATCGAGTTTGATATGCTCGTTGTGCATATGAAAACTCTGCATGGGGGTCTGAATTTCATAATGTTGTAATAAGGTAGCGCTCGTGCGTGTGTCTTCGGCCAGAATCAAGTCGGCCTCTTTTAAATATCGCTGCGCACGGTGGGTAAAGTCTTCCAAATTGCCAATTGGAGTTGGAACTACATACAATCCCATAACAGCTTATTTGGTCTCAAAATATTGAATCAATATTCCCAGAAAGCGTTCTTCATATTCGTCTTTGCCCTCCCATTGGTTATAATCCGGTTTCAACATGGTATCAATAAAATTGGCTGCTTCGGCTAGAGAATCAAATGTAGTAAGCTGATTCATCGCTCGCTGATATTCGGTGGATTGATTGTTAAACAAGTGCTGAATAAAGGCCAAACGGTCGTTCAGGTCTACTTTTAACCCTTTAGAAAATTGTTCGTTTAGATTGGGGGGAGATTTGATTTCTTCCCTTTTAGGATTCTCTTCAAAGGCCGTGGAGGTAGTCTCCTCTTTTCGAACGAAGTGGGGTTCTTCGATTTGGGTGAATAATTCGTTTACTTCTTGGGTCTCGGGCATTTCGGTTACCATATTTTTTATGGTGTCCATAAGCTCGGGAATTTCTTCTTGATCTTGGGAAGACTCTTCTTGGGTCAGTTCTTCCTTTGCAATATTCATTGATTCCAATGATTGAAAGAGCTTCTCTTGTTGAGTTTCGAGAGAACGTGACGCAGACTCTTCTCCTTTGGGTTTGAGGTGGGATATTACACTGAGCTCATAGAGGTCTCTCAAGCTTTCATGCATTTGTTGGTCAGACATTTTCTCCTTTTTTGCATTTAGGAGTTGAATTAAATTTTCAATTTCTTTACGAAGTTGATGCTTCATGATAGAAAGTGCAACAAATTGTTTAATACCTTTGTTTGCGACTAAGTGGTCGCGCGTCTAAAACGAAAAGTACGAAATGTTTTTAGAAAACACGGTAAACCCTAAAGAACAATTTGGTTGGATAGAAGTCATCTGTGGATCTATGTTTTCAGGGAAAACAGAAGAATTAATTCGACGGCTAAAAAGAGCAAAAATCGCCCAACAAAAAGTTGAAATTTTTAAACCAAGCCTAGACCAACGTTACGACGCCTCCCATGTGACCTCACACGATGACAATCAGATTCGTTCCACTCCTGTTCCTGCGGCGGCCAATATTCCCATTCTCGCAGATGGTTGTGAGGTCATCGGAATAGACGAAGCACAATTTTTCGACGATGAAATCGTACAAGTCTGCAATGATATGGCCAATCGTGGAATTCGAGTTATTGTTGCAGGATTGGATATGGATTATAAGGGCAACCCTTTTGGGCCCATGCCGGCGCTGATGGCTACAGCTGAATATGTGACCAAAGTGCATGCCGTTTGTACGCGAACAGGAAACCTTGCTCAATACAGTTTTCGAAAATCGGCACAAAAAAATCTGATTCACTTGGGAGAAAAACAAGACTATGAGCCCTTAAGTCGTGGTGCTTTTTTTAAAGCCGTGTACCCTAAGAAAAAGAAATCTGGATCCATTAAGAAGTCTAACGAATTATAGGCGATGGCCATCATTGATCTCTACTTATCTCGTCTGAATCACAACCTCGGAGTGATCCGATCCAAGTTACAACCCAAGACAAAAATCATTGGGGTAGTGAAAGCGAATGCATATGGCCAAGGAGTGGTCCCAATAGCTCAAAACCTTATAGAACAGGGCATTGATTATCTCGCGGTTGCCTATGCCTCCGAAGGCATTGCACTACGATCGGCAGGAATTGACTGTCCTATTATGGTTTTTTATCCACAGAAAGAAACTTTTGCTGCGCTGCTTCAACATTGTTTAGAACCTGTTTTATATAGCCGCCAAACATGGTTTGCATTTATGGATTGCGTGGAGCGACAACGAATTCCTAAATATCCGGTTCATATCAAGTTTAACACTGGATTGAATCGTATTGGGTTTTCATGGGAAGATCGGGAATGGCTCCTCGAACAACTTCAGCATAATAAACTTCAAGTAGAAAGTATCTATTCTCATTTGGCTGCCTCAGAAGAAGTCCGACCCCATATTCCCACAGAAAAACAAGGGGAATATTTTCAAAAGATTCGATCTTTTTTTCTTCCCCATTATCCAAATACTGTATTTCATCTTCTCAATACCTCTGGTGTATTTAATTATCCAGAATGGCAATGGGATGCTGTTCGTATTGGAATTGGTTTATATGGTTTTGCCAATCGAAAAAGTTGGGATCAACAATTAAAACCTATTGCCCGTTTGCATGCACCAATTTCTCAAATTCACTCAGTAGATAAAGGCGCTTATGTGGGATATAATCAAGGTTGGAAAGCATCGAGACCCTCTCAAATTGCCACCTTGCCGATCGGCCATGCTGATGGAATTGGCAGGGAGTTTGGACTAGGGAAAGGTCGAGTAATTATACATGGTCAACTCTTGCCCATAATAGGTAATGTTTGTATGGATTTGGTGATGGTAGATGTGACCGACTGCAATTGTGCTGAAGGGGACTCTGCTATTTTCTTCGATGCAGATCATACGCTCAATGAGTGGGCGGAAGTCGGGGGAACGATCCCTTATGAACTCCTCACCCGCTTAAGCCCAAGAATTACCCGAGTAATTCATCCTTAAATATTTCACATACTGTTGGGTTTAAAACATTTTATCTAAAAAAGCTAGAATTGGCTGAAATCCACCAAAAACAATATTTTCCGCTTATTTTTGCCAAAAATCACATCAAAATGAAAGTAGCTGTTGTTGGAGTCACAGGTATGGTAGGGCGAGTAATGTTACGTATTTTGGAAGAGCGTCAACTCCCAATTGACATCTTAGTTCCTGTAGCCTCCTCCCGCTCTGTTGGAAAGAAAATCACATTCAAAGGTAAAGAATACCCCATTGTAGGCATGGAAGAAGCTATTGCTTTGGCCCCTGATATTGCTCTATTTTCTGCTGGCGGTGAAACCTCCAAAACATGGGCGCCCGAATTTGCCGCCGCAGGAACAACTGTGATAGATAATTCCTCGGCTTGGCGGATGGATCCTAGCAAAAAACTAATTGTGCCTGAAATTAATGCTAACGAACTTACAGCCGAAGATAAGATTATAGCCAACCCCAATTGCTCTACCATTCAAATGGTTGTTGCGCTTGCGCCACTGCATCGGGAATACACACTCAAACGTTTGGTCATTTCAACTTATCAGTCCATTACAGGAACCGGTGTTGCTGCCGTGAAGCAATTGGAAAATGAATACCACAATAGAGAAGGTGAAATGGCATATCCCTATCCCATCCACCGAAACGCCCTGCCACATTGCGACATTTTTGTAGAAGACGGATACACCAAAGAAGAAATGAAATTGGTTCATGAAACTAGAAAAATCTTAGGAGATACTACTCTCAATATCACAGCTACCGCCATTCGGATTCCTGTGGTTGGAGGACACAGTGAGTCGGTCAATGCAGAATTCCAAAATGACTATGAATTGGAGGCTCTTCGAAAGCTCCTACACGAAAGTGAGGGGGTTTGTCTTCAGGACAATCCTGATACAAATACCTATCCCATGCCACTATACGCCGAAGGAAAAGACGACGTCTTTGTTGGGAGAATTCGTCGTGACCTCTCTCAACCCAATACAGTGAACCTATGGATTGTTTCCGATAACTTGAGAAAAGGAGCAGCAACAAATGCCGTACAAATTGCCGAATATTTACTTGCCCACGAATTGGTTTAGTCTTTTATTTGGTTTTAATACCTTTAAATCCAAATTCAAATCTTTATGAAAGCTTATTCTTATTTGTGTGTGATCACCCTATTGTTAAGTTGCCAGAATACAGATAGTATTACTTATCCTACAACCGTTAAAAAGCCTGTAACAGACACCTATTTTGACACCCCAGTCACTGATAATTTTCGCTGGCTTGAGGATGATTTAAGTGATGAAACTGCCACTTGGGTTGGTGCTCAGAATAAAGTGACTTCTTCGTATTTAGAAGACATCCCCTATCGGACTCAACTGGCGGAACGCTTAAAGACGCTATGGGATTATGCCAAACAAACAGCTCCATTTCAAGAAGGAGATTATACCTATTATTATCGCAACACGGGTTTGCAAAATCAATATGTTCTATACCGAAAAGATGCCGTTGGAAAGGAAGAAGTTTTTCTAGATCCTAATGAGTTTTCAGAAGACGGAACTACATCTTTAGCTGGACTCAGCTTTTCAAAAGACGGCGCAACTGTAGCCTACGCTATCTCTGAGGGAGGTAGTGATTGGCGGAAGGTGATTGTGATGGACGTGGCATCTAAAACCATTGTTGAGGACACCCTAACTAACATTAAATTTAGCGGAATTCAATGGCGAGTAAACCAAGGCTTTTACTATTCCAGTTATGACAAGCCCAAAGGCAGCGAATTATCGGAAAAAACAGATCAACACAAACTTTATTATCACGAATTGGGAACCACACAGTCCAAAGATCAATTGATTTACGGAGGGACAGACGAGGAGAAAAACCGATATGTGGGTGCCGATGTTACTGAAGAAGGAGATTATCTTTTTATTTCTGCTTCTGAAGCCACCTCGGGAAATAAAATTTTTGTGAAAAGTCTAACTCGCAAAAATGCCCCGCTGGTTCCTATAGTAGATAATTATGATAGTGATACGTACTGGTTTGATAGTGATGAACAATATTTCTATTTTGTAACCAATTTTGAAGCCCCCAACCAACGAGTGGTTCGAGCTCCTAAAAACAAACCACAGCAAGCCTACTGGAAAGATGTAATTCCTGAAACAGAGCATGTGTTAAGTCCCACAACTGGAGGGGGTTATCTCTTTGCAGAATACTTAATCGATGCTATATCCAAAGTATATCAATACGATTATGACGGGAACTTAATTGGTGAAATTCCCCTTCCTGGCTTGGGAAGTGCTGGCGGGTTCCGCGGCAAAAAAGAACAAGACACTTTGTATTATTCATTTTCCAATTATCATCGGCCTGGAAGTATCTATTCATATCATCCAAAGTCTCTAGTCTCAAAGCCCTACTGGAATCCTGGTATTGATTTTGATTCTGATAATTATGTTTCCAAGCAAGTATTTTTTCCTTCTAAAGACGGAACTCAAATACCAATGATTATCACTCATAAAAAAGGAGTCGTTTACAATGGAAAAAATCCCACAATTCTCTATGGGTATGGAGGATTCAATATCAGCATTACTCCTCGGTTTAGCATCACTAACAGCGTTTGGATGGAACAAGGTGGTGTATATGCAGTTCCCAATATACGAGGGGGTGGAGAGTATGGAAAAACATGGCATAAAGCGGGGACTAAAATGCAAAAACAAAATGTTTTTGATGATTTTATTGCAGCTGCTGAATATCTGATTCAAGAAAATATTACAACCCCAGAATATCTTGCTATACGGGGTGGTTCCAATGGTGGGTTACTTGTAGGAGCTTGTATGACACAACGCCCTGAACTCTTTAAAGTGGCACTTCCCGCAGTGGGAGTCCTTGACATGCTACGCTACCACACCTTTACCGCTGGTGCTGGCTGGGCCTATGATTATGGAACTTCAGAGGAATCGGAAGAAATGTTTGCCTATCTGAAAGGGTATTCTCCCATTCACAATGTCAAAGCTGGAACACGTTATCCAGCAACTCTTGTCACTACTGGAGATCACGATGATCGAGTGGTTCCCGCGCATTCCTTCAAGTTTGCTGCTGAGCTGCAGGACAAACAAGCGGGTGACGCTCCTGTTTTGATTCGAATTGAAACCAAAGCAGGACATGGAGCTGGAACACCAGTGACAAAAATCATTGATTTATATGCCGATGTATTTGGATTCACCCTTTATAATATGGGATATGAAGTTCTTCCTGAAAATACAGGGAAAATAAAAGGATAAAAAAAGGCAGCTTAACAGCTGCTTTTTTTTACTCTTCTATATCAAAATCTTCCATGAATTTTGTGGTATAGTTGCCCGCAATATAATCGGGGTGGTCCATTAATTTACGATGGAATGGAATGGTTGTTTTTATGCCCTCAATATAGAATTCATCCAATGCACGTTTCATTTTATTTATAGCTTCTTGACGAGTTTGTGCTGTGGTAATCAATTTGGCAATCATCGAATCGTAATGGGGAGGAATCACATAACCTGAATACACATGAGTATCCAGGCGCACCCCATGCCCTCCAGGAAAATGAAGGGTGGTGATTTTACCTGGTGAGGGTCTAAAATCATTGTGTGGATCCTCTGCGTTGATCCGACATTCTATCGAATGCATTTTAGGAATATAATGTTTCCCTGAGATAGGAATTCCTGCGGCTACTTTAACCTGTTCTCGAATCAAATCAAAATCAATCACCTGTTCCGTGATAGGATGCTCAACCTGTATCCGAGTGTTCATTTCCATGAAGTAGAAATTTTTGTATTTGTCTACTAGAAATTCTACCGTACCGGCACCTTCATACTTGATGAATTCAGCTGCTTGAACCGCCGCTTCGCCCATTTTTTTTCGCAACGTGCTTGTCATGAATGGGGAGGGTGTTTCCTCAGTCAATTTTTGATGTCGACGCTGGACCGAACAATCACGCTCGGAAAGATGACAGGCTTTTCCAAAAGAATCTCCAATGATTTGAATTTCAATATGACGCGGTTCTTCAATCAGTTTTTCCAAATACATGCCGTCATTCCCAAAAGCGGCTCCAGCTTCCTGACGGGCACTTTCCCATGCTTTCTCAAGGTCTTCTGCTTGCCAAACGGCACGCATTCCCTTTCCTCCGCCACCCGCTGTGGCTTTCAGCATAACAGGGTAGCCCATTTCGGCGGCAATCTCATGCGCAGATTCTAACGAATCCAAAAGGCCTTCCGATCCTGGGATGGTTGGGACGCCTGCTTTTTTCATAGTAGCTTTGGCCGTGGCCTTGTCTCCCATCTTTTCAATCATCTCGGCAGAAGCTCCTATAAATTTTATCTCGTGCTCGTTACAAATTTTAGAAAACTTGGCATTTTCGGAGAGGAACCCATATCCTGGATGGATGGCGTCTGCATTGGTGATTTCTGCTGCAGCTATAATATTTGAAATTTTGAGATAGGACTCTGAGCTTGGAGCAGGTCCTATACATACTGCTTCGTCGGCAAAACGAACATGAAGACTGTCCACATCGGCTTTAGAATAAACGGCAACCGTTTTGATCCCCATTTCCTTACAAGTGCGAATAATTCGCATGGCGATTTCACCACGATTGGCTATTAATATTTTGCTAAACATAGAGCGGAGGTTTAAGAAGGGTCTATCAAAAAGAGAGGTTGATCAAACTCAACTGGAGAAGCATCGTCCACGAGAATTTTTACAATCTTTCCACTCAGTTCGGATTCGATTTCATTAAAGAGTTTCATTGCTTCTACAACACACAAAATATCCCCTTGTTTGACATCTGTACCTACTTCAACAAAAGCAGGTTTATCGGGTGAAGCCTTTCGATAAAAAGTTCCAATTATTGGTGACTTGATAGTGATCAAATTCGGATCATTCTCTTCTGAATCAGAATGCGCGGCAGCAGTGGTAGCAGGAATTTCTGCTTCCACAACGGTATTAGGAACAACAGGAGTAGAAGGCACTGCCGCATTGGGCATTGCAGGCAAATGTTGAACAATTGTTTGGGATTCGGGGAGGACATTATCAGCTGCTGTTTTGATTGTAATTTTAATGTCTTCCATTTCTAATTTGACTTCATGTGCTCCAGATTTGGCAACAAAGCGAATTAGATTTTGAATTTCTTTAATATCCATGTTTTGGTTTTTATCTATAATTAATACGCCCAAGTATATAGGGCAGATCCCCACGTGAATCCACCTCCAAAGGCTGTAAAAAGTAGTTTATCTCCGATTTTAAATTGATTTTCAAAATCTCGCATGAGCAACGGTAAAGTTGCCGCGGTTGTATTTCCGTAATGTTCTATATTGGTTAAAAATTTCTTTTTATTCAAATTTGCTCGTGTCTGTGTGGCATCTAAAATACGTTTATTCGCCTGATGTGCAATAACATAATCTACCATTTCAGGGTCCAGTTTGTTTCTTTCTAAGACTTTTTGTGTGGCTGCAGCCATTTCCGAAACTGCATATTTAAATACTGTTTTACCATCTTGATAGATTGATTCCCAGCCTTTGGCCAGTGTGTATGAACTGGTTGGGAAAAGGGATCCCCCTGCCTTAACATGTAGATAGTCCTGCCCGACCCCACTGGAACGGAAAAAGTCATCTTCCCATCCATAGGAATTGGAACTGACCTCCATAAGAACTGCTCCCGCTCCGTCACCAAAAATGATGCAGGTGGTTCGGTCTGAATAATCAACAATTGAGGACATTTTATCTGCACCAACAACCAGTACTTTATTACAATGACCCGATTCAATTTTTGCTGCGGCCAAAGACATACTGTAGAGGAAACCAGAACAGGCCGCTTGCAAGTCGAATGCAAAGGCATTTATAGCACCAATATCGGTAGCTACTTTTGCTGCCGTGGCGGCAACTTTCATGTCTGGTGTAATGGTAGCGAGGATGAGCATATCAATTTCCTCAGGAGCTGTATCTGTTTTAGAAAGAACATCCCTAGCAGCTTCTATAGCCAAGAAAGAGGTTCCCTTAGACGGATCTTTAAGTATACGGCGTTCTTTTATACCTGTTCTCGACATAATCCATTCGTCGCTGGTATCAACCATTTTCTCAAGATCAAAGTTGGTGAGTATGTCATCGGGGACGAATCCCCCAACAGCAGTAATCGCTGCTTTGATGGTTTTTTGTGGCACAGAAGTCATTTAAAAATTCTTACTTAACTGTGTTTCCTTAAAGTGAAGATAGTAGTTTTTTTGACATGTCGTCCCATTTCATAAAAAAACCCTTCCAATAGAATTTGGAAGAGTTTGCTATGGGTTTGTAACATGAATAAACTATGCTTCTGCGGTTTCCGAACTGTCAATCAGAACTTTTCCTCGATAGTATAATTTACCTTCGTGCCAATGTGCCCTGTGGTATAGATGGGCCTCGCCAGTAGCACCACAAGTAGCTATCTGTTGATCACTAGCTTTATAGTGCGTGCGTCTTTTGTCTCTGCGCGTTTTTGATATTTTTCGTTTAGGATGTGCCATGGTTTCCTTTATTTATGATGTCACTATTTT
>CENJ01117400.1_pt1 | contig 32151 bp, 26 predicted proteins | sample 356161 | NCBI WGS metagenome assembly CENJ01 (sample SAMEA2619531, study PRJEB7988) | marine metagenome | biome: marine biome (ENVO:00000447); feature: surface water layer (ENVO:00002042); material: "saline water (ENVO:00002010), including plankton (ENVO:xxxxxxxx)" | depth 5 m | reverse complement strand
GTACGATTTATTCGTGTACGATTTTTGATAACCAATGATTATAAATGTTTGGAATTAAAACTAAAAACCCCCCGAATGTGGGGCTTTATGCATAGAGAAATTTCTACTTTAACAATATCATCTTTTTAGTTTGCCTAAAATCCTTTGTTTCAATACTGTAAAGATATACTCCTGCTGATATAGGTTGACCAAGATTGTCTGTTGCATTCCATTGAACTGATTTAAATCCAGATGATTGATTAGTGTTAACAAGATTATTTACCACATTACCAAGCATATCAAAAATGGTAAGACTAACATATGAATCTTTAGGTAAATCATACTTTAATTTTGTATAAGGATTAAATGGGTTAGGGTGATTTTGGTATAAATTAAATTCAATTGGTACTAAATCATTGTCTGCTGACATTAATGAATTATTGACAATTAGAGAGTTTTGAAAACCATATTGTCCTAATTCGTCAGGACCTATATTAGTTTCATTATTATCCTCGTCAGTTAAAATGACTCTAACATTCCATTGCCCTTCACTAGAGCCAATTGGGAATAAAAATGTTCCACTTTTGGTGGCTTCAAAATTTCCTGTATTGAATACCCCTGAATCTTCCAATAATTCACCTCCGTTAAGAGGCCCGCCATTTAGAATTAGCCTTATAGTATAACTCGAAAGATAATTATCATAAGCTGTAGCAGAAAAATTATAAATGACCGCAACACCATTAATACTAGTATTTATAGTATCTGCTGATAAACCAAAGTTGTTTAATTCTGGTGGATTAGTAGTTTCCGCACAATCAATAGGGCAATTATCTTCAGTCTCTGGACCTCCACAAATACCATCTCCGCAGCATGGATTTCCAGGTGGAACTTCATTACAATTGGGTACACCTCCTCCACCGCCACCACCAGCATTATCGAAATCGCCTTTGAGACATCTGGTGAAATAGGGGAAAGCATCTGTTACAACATAATAGTAAATACCTTCAGGGAATTCAGGAGTTACACCAACTCTACCATTACACTCATCTAAATCTCCATAACCTTCTTCATATTCAAAGTCTTGGGTAAATGCTCCCATTGGTATTGGTGCATTTGGATTTGTATTACCTTGACCTGGACCCCCTATTAATAATGTTAAAGTACTTGGTCTTCCTTCATCAGGAGTTTCTTTCAATTTCCAACTAGGCTGCAATGATACTAATTCACTTGTAGAATCATTTGGGTCAGCGTAACCATATCTAGCGTAGACAGGGAATCCATCAGAGGCCCAACCAACTAATGTCATACCTTGATTATCACCTAAAAAGTCTATTAATAACTCAGGCATACCATGATAATGGTACTCACCAGTAGGCTGAACATGTGCGTGGTTCATATCATCTCCAAAGTCAAATGTTTCATGCCCTAGTGCCTCAATATTCCAATTACCTTGGCCTTGTGCTAAACTACACTCACCCTCATCATTACATCTCCCAGCAGTTGCAGGGTCAAATTTTACGCTATTTATAGCATAGGCTATTGCTCCAGCTGGCCCACCAGCAGGCTCGCCAGTTTCTGATACTAATGTAGGGCATAAAGTAAATGTTGCATTAACATTTTGTTCGCTAATTGTATTTGGATTATCAGCATTTGGGAAGGTGCCAACTTCATGGTTTGGAATACCATTGCCAGAAAGTATTCTATTTAAATCATCGGATGTCCAAGAATAAATACTGTAATCATTGACAGACTCATCGTCATTATAAATTTCTTCATTTATATTATCTAGAACACCAACTGTTGAATATTCACTATCAATACATTGTGCAATAATCCAGTTTATAGAAGTTGATAATAGAATGATTAAAATTTTATACATATAACCTTTAGACTCTTTAAAGGTAGGTAAGTTAAAAAAGAAAGTATAAAAAATTGCTCTACAATGTGTGTGCCTATTACAAGCACATACCTACCCCAGTGCTTTATTGGTTGGTGAGGTCTAATTAGGTTGAGTTTATCAAATTGGATTTATAAGCGTGTACCTTAAAAGTGTGTACCTTTTTTGATAACCAATGATTATAAATGTTTGGAATTGAAACTAAAAACCCCCCGAAGTTATCGAGGGGTTTATGAGACAAGTCTGGTATTTCTCGTCTAGTGACTCGGGTGAGACTCGAACTCACGGCCAATGGCTTAAAAGGCCACTGCTCTACCAACTGAGCTACCGAGTCGAAATAGATGTGAAGTTTACAAAAAATAAAAAAATTATTTAATACAATTTTCTAAATATATTTATTTAAAAATACTTTTCTTTTTGAAAGATATTTTAAAATGAAATTAAATATTTTTTTATTATTGCTAACACTTTCAGGAGGGAAAACTCCTTTTTCTGTAAATAAACTTTCTAGAATTAAATTAATTGATGCAGTTGCTGTGTATCCAGTAGTTCTAGCCATAGATGTTATGTTATTTACATTATCATATTCGTCATATAATTCATAATTGATTGTTTTATCATTTGTATGAAGCTCGACTTTCAGTAAGGTAAATTCTATTTCCCCGGGTTCAAGTTTCCATTCTTTAAATAATTTTTTTATTGTTTCGTTATTTTGAAATGTACCTTTTTTGATGAATGATTTTATAAGTTTTACATGTCCTGGATAACGCAACGTCTTCTCTGACATATTGTTAATGTGACTCATTGTATTAAGGAGCGAGCGAAGGCCGTCAGTATTGAATGCTTCAAGTATTAAAGAGTCTTTAAAATTTATATTTTCAATTCCGGAAAGGGCAGGTTTTGTCATTAGTTTTCCATTTATTATCATTCTTGCTGGTCTAGTATACTCTTCAATGACATCAATGGGGGAGAAGGGTGCTTTATAATTAAATGGTTGTTTTGGAAATTTAGGTAGTCCTCCAACATAATATTTAAAGGATTTTATATCTTCAAAGCTATTGTGATATCCAAAAATATAGTTAGGCAATCCTGGGGCTACTCCAGCATCAAAAATAGCAGTAACATTATTTTGTATAGCAACATTATTCAGTTTCATAATGTTTTCTGGAGAGAAGGATATGTCTACTACATCTTTACCCGATGAAATTATAGTCTCTAATGCGTTGTAACCTAAATATCCAGGAACCGCCAAAAGGACAATGTCAGCTTTTTTAATGAATGATGATAGTTTTTGTTTATTTAAAACATCTAAATCATACGTAATTATCGCTGGGTGATCTTTTATTTCTTTTCTAACATTTTTGATATTTAAATCTGCTAAATGAATTTTATGGCTCTCTGCTAAATCAAGTGCCATTGCTTGACCGATCATTCCAGAACCGATTTGATAAATTTCAGCCATTATTAATTTTATTTTCTATATAATCTTGAAAATGACTAACGCCAATTTCATACTCTTTTGAAAGAATGCCAGAATCAAATCCATTTGATTCTAAGCCAGCTTGTATTCTTTCACAAATATCAATGTCCTCATTCTGAATTTCTTCGCTAAAATTTATGTCTTTTGATATTCGGTTAGGCTCAATATGATCAAAATAATAATCAAAATGGACATTACAGCTCGATGCATCTATTGGTTCTATTATGTTAGTTTGTAATCTTCCAGGAGCAATATTTAATAAAATATTAGGGAAAAGCGTAAAATAAAAAGCTTTTTGGTTACTACTTGATTTTTTGTAAGGAGAAGATTGTGGTTTAATATGACACCATTGTAATGAAAAATTTTTAAATGTTTCTGTTTTATAACTTTTATAATTAATCGCATCATTTAATTTTGGGTGCACTAATGGTATATGAAACCCCTCTAAGTAATTATCCATATATATTTTCCAATTACAATTTATTTTGTAAGAAACACGAGAATGATATGAGTATTGATCAAATCTAATAGGTGATATGATTTTTTCAATTTTGGCCAAAGTTTTTTTTATATCATGATGCTCATTCTGAAGTTTTACAAATATTAGGTTCATCCAAACATGGTGCTCAACAGGCTTCAAGCTAAAATTTTCAATCTCAATTTTTTGTTTATCAAAGCCTCTAGTTGCTTTAAGATTTCCATTTAAATCATAGGCCCAGCCATGATAACCACATATTAAACTCTTTGCATTTCCATCATCATCTAATAATACACATCCTCTATGTTGACAGACATTGTAAAATGCATTTATAGAGCTATTCTTATCTTTTATAATGATGACAGGCTGATTATTTATCATCATTGTTTTGTAATCCCCGGGGTTAGAAATTTGATCAGTTGAGCAAAATAAGTGCCAAGATTTAGAAAAGATATTTCTTTTTTCAATTTTTAAAATTTGCTCATCCATATACCACTTTGAAGGGATGGTCTTTCTTCTGATGTTATCAATCACTTGGTAACGACCTTAATAATGGTTTAGTTAAGCATGTCGGTCCGCCAGATCCTTTCAATGATATTTCTGAGCCTTTGTAAGTATGTACTATAACATTTTGTTTTTCTAATAGTTTTTTTGTAATAGGGTTACCTTCAAGCATAATTATTTCTCTTGGAGCTATAGCTAATACGTTACAAGCCATTGTTTCATATTCCTCGAAAGGTACTTCTATAAGTTCGATTTTACTTTCTTCTAAATATTGAATGAATTGAACTGGAAGAAGTCTAGAATAAACTAAAAAAAGATTGGAGTCAATTGGACTCAAGTTGCTCATTAAATGCAAACAGTCGCTTGGGCCATTCCAATGAGGCAATGGTACAGAGATTACGTTTTTAACAATACCAGAAAGAATTTCGCCAAGCTGTTTAGCGCCTTCAATATTACTGCGATAACCAATCCCAACTGCAATGTTATGCTTATCAATCCATACAATATCACCACCTTCAAGTTTTCCCGGAGCAGATATTTCTCCAAGTATTGGTATGTCATTATTTTTTAAAAATATTTTTATATTTTCTATTTCAGAGACTCTATTTTTTTTGCCCATATTGCAAATGATTGCGCCATCATTTGAAATTATAAAAGGATCATGCGCATAAATAGAGTCGATTGTATTAGTATTCTTTCTGTCAAGAAAATACATTTCGATATTGTGAGATTTTAAAATATCAATAAATGCCTCATATTCATGTAATGATTCATTGTAATCAGGTGCATCAAAAAAATTTAGTTCTTTGAATTCACTATCAATTTTCTTCTGGTTAAAAAATGCATTTTTTGGATGGTTTAGGAGAATTTTTTTAATAGGGTCAACCATATTATTACAGTTGAAAATAGGTTGCATTCCTTTATGATTGTGAGTCATTGTATATTCAAAATATGATATCTATTTAATTTCTTACCAAGGGATTTGTTTTAAGTCATAGTTGCCACCGGTCAAGATAAGGCCTACTTTTTTGTTTAGAAATTTGTTTGAATTTAACATTAAAGCAGCGAGAACAATTGAGCATGATGGTTCGATAATTATTTTTAACCTTTGCCAAATCATATACATAGAGCTGATAATCATTTCCTCTGAAACAAGTAATATTTTATCTACATTTTCTTTAATGATAGGGAATGTAACTGTACCTACTTGCGCCCTTAATCCATCAGCAATAGTATCTGTAGTTTCATTTGACATAATTTTATTATTTAAAATAGATCTATATGTATCATCAGCATTTTCTGGCTCAGCTCCAAACACTTTTATACCAGGCTTTAAATTTTTAGCAGCTAACAAAGTACCTGATAGCAGGCCTCCTCCGCTAACAGGGCAAATGATTGCATCTAAATCAGGCACTTTTTCAATTAATTCTTTTGCTGCGGTTCCTTGCCCGGCAATGATTTTTTCATCATTATAAGGGTGAATGATTGATCCCCCTGATTTCTGAACCATTTTTTCTAGAGTATCTTCTCTTGATTTGATATTGGGTTCACAATAGAATATTTCTCCGCCATACCTTTGTACATTTTCTATTTTATTTTTGGGTGTATTATTTGGCATGATAATTTTAGAGCTTGTTCCAATTTTATCGGCAATAAATGCAACTGCAGCGCCGTGATTTCCTGATGAAGTTGTAATAATGCCATTTTTTATTTCTGTGTCATTAAGCTGTAGAATAGAGTTTGTTGCACCTCTAATTTTAAAAGATCCTGTTTTTTGAAAATTTTCGCATTTAAAAAAAAGATTAGATCCCAGTTCATTATCGAGGCTATCAGAAGTTAAAATTGGAGTGTTATGAATGTGGTCTGAAATTATCTGATGGGCTTTTTCTATGTCATTATATGTTACCATAGTCAAAGCTTAAAAAGTTAATTGTTTATGCTTCCTTCAATACATGTTGTCTTGAAACCACCTCTAATGTTATAAATTGTAGTTATTTGAATTTTTTTTGTTTCAAGTATTGAGCTTAGATCATCATAGATACGTTTTGTTGCACCTTCTTGATAGATACCAACACTGCGGAAACTAGTAAAATAGTATTTTAAAGATTTTAGTTCTATGCATTTTCCCCCCGCAGGAAAATATTCAATCCTAACTTTTGCTAAGTCTGGGAGACCACTAAAAGGGCAAACTGCACTAAATTCATTTGTTTCTGTTTTTATATATTGGTCTAATGATTCAAAGGGGAATGTTTCAAGAAAGTCAGCATTAATTTTAGATTCATCATCGTAGTTAAAAATTTTTCCTTCCGCTTTCGCCATACTAATCTCCTTTGTATATGCATCCAGTAGAATGCGTTTCCTTTATTTCAATCTCTACTAAACCTAATATCTCAGGTTTAACTTTTTCCCATATGTACTTACACATATTTTCACTAGTTGGGTTTTCAAGGCCTTTGATATTATTTAGGTAAGCATGGTCTAATAATTTTCGGATTGGATCGAATGAATCTTCTATTTCTTGAAAGTCAATTATGAATCCAGTTTTCTCATTCAATTCTCCGCTAACCTTTAAAATTATTTCGAAAGAGTGTCCATGGACTTGAGAACATGGGTGTTCATTAGGCAGGTTCGGAAGAGATCTTGCGGATTCAATATGAAATTTTTTGTAAACAATCATGCTTTAAATTAAGGAAACCCCAATATTTTATGTGTTTGTAAACTTAGCTTCCAAAAGGGATTGTTTTTAACAAAATTTTCAGACATCATTTTATTTTCATCATAATTGTTGTTATCCATTGGCTGAATAAAGAAAAAATTAAAATTAAGATTTTCAAATTGAAGTGGATCAAAACCACTTTGAGGATAAACAAATTTTAATTCATCGCCTTTTATTAAAATAATTTTTGAATTTTTTTTAGGGCTTACACATATCCAATCTATATTTCTTGGAGGAATTTTAGTACCATTTGTTTCAATACCTATTTTAAAACCAGCAAGATGCACTTTATCAACAAAATCTTGATCTAATTGGAGCAGTGGTTCACCTCCTGTGCATACTATATATGGTTCCTCTTTGATTGTTGGCTCCCAAAGTTTTAGAATGATGTTAATAATTTTTTCTATATCGTAATGCCCACCATTAGTTCCATTTGTCCCAACAAAGTCAGTATCACACCAGTTACATATTGCCTTTTTCCTATCTTTTTCTAATCCACTCCATAGGTTACAACCGGAAAATCGAATGAATATTGCAGGCCTTCCAGTATGATGCCCCTCCCCTTGTTTAGTTAAATAAATTTCTTTAATGCTGTATCTAGTCATTTAGGTTCAATTATAGTTTAATGGATCTTCAACTCCAATGTCAGAAAATCCTTTGAGGCGGAGTTTACAGGCATCACATTGACTACATGGCTTCCCTTTTTCCCTTGGAGAGTAGCATGAGGAGGTGAGATTATAGTCTACACCTAGATCTAAACCTTTCTTTATTATCTCTGCTTTAGTTAGTTCAATAAGAGGGGTATGTATTGTATATTTACCAATATGTTGCACTGCATCTTTAGTAGCAACATTCATCATGTCTTCGAATTTCGATATGAATTCTGGTCTGCAGTCAGGGTAACCGCTGTAATCAATTGCATTTACTCCAATAAAAATATCAAAAGCTTTTATCGTTTCAGCTTTTGCTAATGCAATTGATAAAAAGACTGTGTTTCTCGCTGGTACATAAGTTGACGGTATGTCGTGAACATTTTCAATATCTCTATTTTTTGGGATTTCAATGTCATCTGACACTAAGGAGGATCCACCAAATGATGCTAGATCAATATCAATAATTGCATGACTTTTAAATTTCAGATGTTTTGCAACTTCCCTTGATGCCTCTAATTCGTAGTTATGTTTTTGTCCATAATTAATTGTAATCCCATGTAATTCATATTGAGCTTTATCAGCAATTGCAGCACATGTTGTAGAGTCTAATCCTCCAGATAATAATATGACTGCAACTTTATTCATTTAGCTTTTTATAGACGCGTTTAAAGGAATATTTTTTAGAAAAATATGTGCCGTAAAGTTAATTGTTGTAAGCTAATAATTTATAGTTTTTGTTTTCAATTAAGATCTAACAATGAAAAATATTTAAATTTTTTTAAAAAATATAACTTTAGTTGTTGCGATAAATTTTCAAGTAAGGTTATAATTGGTGGTCTCTTTTGACAAAGTTTTTTTAAAAAAAGATTTTAAAGGAAGAGGCTGATAAATGAAACATACGATAGTTTTTGTATGTGAAGAGAAGGCTTCGGGTTGGCGTTTGAAGCCTTTTCTTGTTTATAGACATTTTGTTTTTTGAAAATGGGGGCGACCGGCATTCGACGAGATATGTGAGATGCCAAATCGCATGCGGAGGATTTCAGTACCCTCCTTAATCATCTGATAAAAACAATATATGCCGATTATGGCTATATGGCTGCAGCTTAATTGAGGTAGCCCGCTTCTTAATCAATTTGCTTGTAGTTTTTTAAAGGAGCGTCATCAATACAAGCTAGTTTCAAATCCGCCTATGAATTTGAAATGAAATATAATAGGCTGGCTCTTTTTGATTTGGGTCTCTAATAGAAAGAAGAGTAAGAAAATAATTAGAAGACTAAGCATGTAGAAGTTTTTCATTAAACTATTTCGGACGGGAGTTCGATTCTCCCCGCCTCCACATTAAATGTTAATTTCAAAAAATATCATTGGTGTTATTCCAAGCATCATAACATTAGATATAATTCTTCCCGATGAAAAAGGGTTGTACCTCTTATGACTAATATTTTTTCTGTTGTAAACGTTATAAATGGAAAGTCCTGAATTAATGTTAAAATATTTCAAATTAAAATCTTTTGATATATTAATATCAAGATGATGTGAAGGTGGCAATCGTAATGTGTTTTTTTTGCCTTGAACAATATCTACCTTAAAATCAGTAGTAATGTTAATATAGTCTTCGTTTGTGAATGACCTTCCAGAAGAGTAAGACCAGCTGGCGGTAAGATTCCAATCGAGTATAGAAGTAATTAAAACTGTTTTCAGTTCATGGGCAAAATCATGATCAGCTTTATAAAATTTTCCATTATTTATATTATTGAATGAGTAATTTGTTTTATTATAATGATAGGAGATCCATCCATTGATTGATTTGTTTTTTCTCCTCATTAACAATTCTATTCCATTACTTTTTTCTCTGCCCTCGTTCTCAAGCAAGTAATCGCTATTTATGTCACTATCATCAGATAATATATTCATTGGTGATAAATATTCTTCGAAGTTAAAATGTCCCTCACTTTTTCTAGTATACAACGAAAAGCTGCCCTCACTAAAATGGTTTTTCAAGTGCATACCTATCTGAGAATTAGACGAACGTACAATAGGAACTCTTTTCCCTGATATTATCCAAGTGCTCTTTGAGCTCCTCGTGCTGAATGAATTATTAAATTGATGAATAAATTGATTATTTTTACCAGAGGCACCTTCAATAGTTAGATTAGGGGTTACGTTAAATGTGCCAGAAAGCCTAGGTTCTAAATAATTCATTTTATTATCAGAAAAAAATGAATTTCTTAGTCCTAGAACTAAACGTAATTTTTTATTTGGAGTCCAAATATCTTCAAAAAATATTGAATGTAAAAGAGATTGTTGAGAGGCATTGCTTTCTTCTAAAATTTCGCTCAAAGACCTTATATTATTCAAATTTATATTGTAATCTGATCTATTATATCCGGATTGAATCACATGATTTTTTATCAATCTAATATTTTGGTAAATGTTGATTGATTCATCATTAAATGTATTACGTTCTTGTATGGATTGAGCTAGCTCATCTATAGGTGAAGAGATGTCATATAGTTTTGAATAATGCTTGCTTGAGTATGTTGTATTTGCATAAGAAAATTTAATGTTCCACTTTGGGTTGGCATTATATGTCCATTTTACTATTCCTCCAGAATTAGATAAATCTGTATCTTCCTCAATTTTTGAGGAGTCATAACGTAAAATATCTTCAAAACCATAAAATTCCCTTTTTTCATCAATGTTATCCTCACCTTGCATTAAAGTGAATGATATGCTGTTCATAGGGTTAATCATATATGTTGCTACAGCACTAATATCTTGAAAATTAAATTTAGGTGTATAATTTGAAGATTGGCTTGAATTAGCTGAGAGACTTATGAGGTTAAAATTATCATCCCCAATTATAAAATCTTTAATTGAAGAATAGAGTTTGGTGGGCACGATATCATTACATATTCTTCCTGTTAATATGAAGCTTCCATTTGATGAAATAGGCATTTCAAGCTGAGCGCTATTTGTAGTAAAGTTTGTGAAAACTTTTGCTTTAGTTCCATTATTACTACCAGTTTTATTTGTCATTTCTAACAATCCTGAAATCTTACCTCCATACCTTGCAGGATAAACACCTTTATAAACCTGTACATCCTTAATTGATGCTGCTTGAACGCTATTTAAAAAACCAAACATATGGGTGTCGTGATATAAAGACATACCATCAATTAAAATTAAATTTTGTTCAGGACGTCCTCCGCGAATGTATAATTCTGCATTCCCTCCTAACCCTGCATTAATTCCAGGTAGTAATTGAAGGGATCTAAAAATATCAATTTCCCCTATTGTTGGTAGTGTTGATACATGCCTTGGAGAAAAAGATATTTTACCAGGATCTTTTGCTATGCTTAGAAATTCTCTAGCGACCCCCCTTATAAAGATATTTTTTGATTTCAGTACTTTTTGGTTTAAAAATATATTTATGAAGATGTTTTCATTTTTTAATGTTGTTACCACTTGTTTGTGAGTTTCATAACCTATGTAAGAAATGAGTAAAGTACATATTTTTGAGTCAATGTTTGATAGCGAAAAAAATCCTTCATTGTCTGAAGCTGTTCCAATGTTTAAATATGGGATATAGATATTTGCGTATGGTATGGCCTCATTGGATTTCTTATCATGCACTCTGCCAGTTACATTAAACTTTGCATCATCTATTTCAAATATTGTGTATTGATTCCCAATTTTTTTCCAATCATAATCTATTTTAGATAATATAATGTTTAATACTGTTTCCAGATCACAGTCATAACAGTCTATTGAAACATATTGATTAGCTATTTTTGATGGATATATAATTGGCACTTCATAATCAGTCACTATTTTTTGAAGAGCTTTATCAATAGGAATATTATTGTAAGAAATTGAGACTTGCGGATTGTTACTCCTTATATGAGAGAAAATTAATAGAGGGAGTATCGCTATATACTTAAAGTAGGATGTAAGAGTCACCCTGTAATTTAAACTTTCGCTTAGACAATAGCGATATACTGCTAAGGACAGAATCTAAATTATTTGGGCTTAGATCAATAATACCTGAAATAGTTGTGTTTTTTTGTAGGTTATCTTGGAATACAATTTTAATAGCATACCTGCGTTCAAGTTCTTTACAAATTTTTTCTAAAGAGCTGTTATCACAAATAAGTTTGTTATTTTTCCACCCTGGATAAAAATTTGAAACTTTAGAAACAGAGAGTATTTTTGGTTGGTTAATACTGATATCAACCTGTTCACCTTTTTTTAGATCTATAGATTTCGTTTTATTTTCAATTTTTACCTCACCTTCATTAACTCCAATTTCAAACCCATCTTCTCTTGAACGCACATTGAATTTTGTTCCAAGCACTGTAACCTTTGCAAGGTTGGTTGAAATAATAAAAGGGCTAGAGCCTTTTTCAACTTCAAAATAAGCTTCTCCACTTAACGTTACTTCTCTGCTAGTTGAATTAAAATTCTTTGAATATGATAATGTAGTGCCAGCATTCAAATGAACTTTTGTACCATCATTCAATGAAACAGTTTTTGTTTTATGACCATAACTTGAATGAATATTTACAGTATTAAGCATTTTTATAATTGGGATGGAAATTAATATTGTAATAAAAAACGCAGTTATTAGCCTTGGGAGTAAAGTTCTTTTAAAGATCGGAATTTTATATGTCTTTATTTTTTGAGGTTGAGCTGAAATTTCAATTTGTTGCTCTAAACGCATCCAAACATCTTGCTTAGAAGGTGCTTTTTTGTGCTCGATCTTTGAGCACAAATCCCATATCAATTTCTCTTTTTTAGTTAGTTTTAACATTTGTATAGTTATTAACGATAGTTAAGAGAGTTTTACTCACATGTAATTTTTTAGTTTTTTTCTTAAGATTTTGATAGCCCTATAAATTTGATTTTCAACAGTTCGAATACTTATGCCTAATTTTTTTGAAATTGCGTTGTTTGACAAATTTTCAACTCTACTCAAAATAAAAACTTGTCTACATTTTTCTGGTAAGTCATGTTCTACAATTTTTTGAATTTCTTTTTCTAAGGAGTTGCCTAGAATTTCTTCTTCAGGTTTATTGGTATTTATATTTTGTTCTACGGGGATTAGCGATTCATGCCTCTGTCTAACCTCAGCGTGCCTAAAGTGGTCATAGCATAAATTTGTACTTATTTTGGCAATTAAAGAAAAAAAAGCTTTATTAGGTTTAAGTTTATGCCTCGTATTCCAAACACGCAAAAAAGTTTCCTGAGTAATGTCTTCAGCAATGTCATCATCCTGTATCTTGTATAATACAAATCTGAAAAGCGTGTCATGATAACTAAAAAAAAGTTCTTTGAATGCATTTTTATCAGAATCTTTAACCTTTTTTAATAGAATTAAATCTTTTTGGGGCATGTGCTACATTTTAGGGGAGTTATAAATATTTCTAAAAATTATATATCATTAAATAGTAATTTAATATTATTTGTTATTTGTAATGTTGAATTAAAAAAGTCATCCAGGATTAAGGACCCATAAATGAACGTAAATTTGAATAAATATGAGAGCATGGTCATAACTGATCAAAATATAGAGGTCCCTCTAAATTATGATAGGCCCGAAGATAGAAAGATTAATGTTTTTATTAGAAAAGTTTCAAGGCAAGAAAGTCTTCAAAAAAGTTTACCGTATTTGATTTTTTTTCAGGGCGGTCCGGGATATGAATCTCCTAGGCCAATAAGTGATTCTGGATGGATAAAAAGAGCTACTGAGGATTATAATGTATTATTAATTGACCAGAGAGGAACTGGTCTAAGTTCGCCTATATGCTCAGACTCAATTAAAAACATGGAAGACAATTATTTAGCAGAATATTTATCATTTTTTAGGGCAGATAATATCATAAGAGATGCAGAGTACATTCGAGAAAATATTTTTAGTGTTAACAAATGGTCTGTTCTAGGTCAAAGTTTTGGGGGCTTTTGCGCTATGAATTATTTATCTTTTTTCCCTGGGCATCTAGATAAAGTATTTATTACAGGAGGAATTCCGCCATTAAATGCCCATCCAGATGAAATATACCGTGCGACCTATAAAAGAGTATTGAAGAAGAATAAGCTATTTTTTGAAATTTTTCCTCAGGCGAAGATCAATGCTAAAAAAATTGCAGATTTTATTTTTGAAAATGATGTAAAACTTCCTAATGGAGATATTTTGTCTTTAAGGAGATTTCAACAACTTGGGCTTAACCTAGGTTTTAGTGATGGCATGGCGACACTTAATTTTTTATTTGAAAGAGCATTTGTCAATGGGAAATTATCTGAATACTTTTTGAAACAAATCTTTTGCTTACAAACTTTTGATACGAATCCTATTTTTACAGTTCTTCATGAAGCATGCTATGCTCAAGGCTTTTCAACTGAATGGTCTGCACAACGTATATTAAAAGAATATCCAGAATTTATGTATGATAAAAATGGTGATTTCTTTTTTACAGGAGAAATGCTATACCCTTGGATGTTAGATGATTATAAATCTTTAAGGCCCTTTAAAAAGGCAGCTGATATACTTGCTAAAAAACAAAACTGGCCTTTATTATATGATGAAGAAAAACTAAAGAAAAACCAAGTGCCTATTGCTGCTGCAGTCTATACAAATGATATGTATGTTGATAGAGGATTTTCGATGGAATTAGCTGATATCATACCAAATATGATTGTGTGGGAGACAGAATTTTTTGAACATAATGCTCTACGTAGCAATGGTAAAAAGGTATTAGATTCGCTTTTTGCGCGGATAAAATAAGTACAATTTAATTTACAATCTGAGGTATAATATTATTTTTATTTTCTCTAAAAGAAATTTGATTCTAATTAGTGTTGCCTTTATAATTTGGTTAACCGGATGTTCATCTATGAAGACATCGAGCTATCCAGAGGTAATATATAATTATAGACAGCCAATGGTGTCCGTGTCATATGAATACGGGGAAATTGATATAAAAGCACCTCTAATATTCCCTGGAATAGTTCCGGAGGAATTATCATATCAAATTTTTGCTAATGGAGACAGTATAAATCCATTAATTACAATTAAAAGTAAAACCACTGAACTAGCAAGAGCTTTTTTACCTCAAGGAGTGCTAAGTACTGAGGGGAGAAAGAATTTTATCCTTATTATACCTCATCATCCTGATTTCAGTAGTAAAAAAGTAACATTTGAAGGAGTTGATTTTGGAGAAATTTTTCTCGACCCTATTCACATTGTGCAGCAGCCTCTAACTATTGCAGGTTTAGTCTCAAATACGCTTACTGATGAAATATTAACGGATATAGATGTATCGATATTTTTAGAAAATGAACTACTGCAAAAAGTTTATTCAAAAAATAATGGAGAATATATTCTTACTATTTCGGGAGAATACAAGGATGAAGAAGCTCTAAGGATCATCGCTGGCGAAAAATTAATTTTTGCTCCATTTCGTAGAGATATAAATTTTGAAAATACAAAAAACTTAAAGGTTGATATAGGCCTTGGCCCGAGCCAAGAGTTAGCAGATCTAGGAAACTTATACATAACCAATAAAGCTAATGTGCATTTTAGAGATAAACCTCATATTGGTGGATCTACACTTTTTTTATTGCCGAAAGGTGAGCCTATTGCCGTGGAACAAGTTTCAAAAAGTCTATACTTTGGAACAATAGAAATTTTAGTTTCATCTGGAAATAGAGTTAAAATGAGTGGTTGGTTAGAAAGAGAAGATACTGATCTATTATTTTTTGATAATATTTTTAAAGAACAAGAGCCCAACAATAATGCATTATAAACTGTTTTTTCTCGCTCTGGTAGGCTCATATACTTTTGGGCAAGGTGGGTTCATGTTTAAAAGACCTAAGCCTGAGCTTATTGAAAAAAAACCACCCTTAATTAATGAGGTTAATGTAGACTCAGTATCATTAAAAATTAATGATAATCTTAATTTAGTTTTAAAGAATGAGAGTGATCCTCTTATTATCAATGATAAAAAAGAGGAGAAGATAATGGGTAAGGGTTTTCCTAAAACTGAGGTTCTCTTAAATATAAATACCATCCCAGAAAGAGTTGAAGTATCTATTGATGGGAAGTTGATTGGTAAGACACCGATCTTAGGAAAGAAGATAATATCAGGATTTCATACTTTTGAAATTAATAAAGAGGGTTTTGCTCCTATTTCTTATGAACTAAATGTAAACCCTTCAAAATCTGTTAATTTAGATTTTTTTATGAACCCCGTTTATGATATAAAATTTAAAACTGATGAAGTAGGTTTAATCTTCGAACTCAATGATGACCATAGATGGACAGAAGATGCTATAAAAATGAAACTTGAAGCAGGTGATCATAAGCTAAGAGTGTATAGACTAGGTGATATTATTGATGAACAAACTATTGTTGCAGACCAGCCGCTCACATTTCAGTACTATTTAAAAAGAGGCGTGATTATTCAGCCTTAGGTAATGCAATGAAATTTCTTTTTTTGATATTTTTTTCTATTGAGGTTATATATGCAAATGTTGAGAAACCTTCGATTTTAATTTTTAATCAATATGATGAAGATTTAATTGGTACATCAGTAGCAAATCATTTTCCAAGCAAAGATTTTGTAAAAGGGGAAAATATTAATCCTTTTTTGGGCTCATTAGACAGTTTAAAAAACCCTGCATCAGGACGAATGTTCTTAGTGAAAGACCTAGGTTCCGAGCTTGATGTTGATTATATACTTTTTCATCAAATTAGCGGAGATAGCAATAGATTTATGCTTGAAGGGCAAATGTTCAATACAAGATCAGGCGGATTAATAAAAAGAAGAATAGTAGAAATAACAAATTATTACAAAGGGCAAATGAATGAGTTAAAACTTTGGATTGGGGATGTTTTCAGAGAAGTAGATAAAGAATGGGTTAGTCAAAGGAAGCAGGTTTTATATAATGAGCCCTCTCAAATTATTCAAGATAAAACACCTGAAGGTGCTATGGCAAGGTCATTATTATTACCAGGTTGGGGTCAGTTTTATTCTGATGCGTATAATTCAGGAATTGTTTTTTCTGGATTGGAGTCAGTTCTTTTAACTTCTGTTTTAGTCAGTTATTTGAATTATAATAAGTCTGTTCAAGAATTCAAAAAATACTCAAAATTATATGAGGAATCTTCTGAGCAAATCGAATTTGATAAATATAAAGTTTTATCAAACAATGAGTGGGAAAAACACAAAAAATATAATTCAGCTTTAATTTATACTAGCATAGCATCCGGTTCGTTGTGGTTAATTAATGGTATACATGCATATATTGTTGGTCCAAGACCTAAAAAAGATATTATTCAAAAATGGGATGTTGCGATCCCAAAACAAAAATAACAGATCAGTTGCGTCTTTCTTTTTCAGTTATTTTAATTCTTAGTTTTTTAAGTTGCACTATCTATGATAATAACTTAGATAATCCAAATGACAACGAGGCAAATGAAGAATTAGGCGTTTATCCTCCATCATTGGTATTTTTCCCAAAACAGCAAACTAAAACACTTACAGACACTATTAGAATAGGTGCGTATATAGTTTTTTCTGATACATCTATTATTTCTTTTTCAGGGGCACATTTAAACATACAATATGATAATTCTTTGCTAGAAATTGATTCCCTGGCTCCCGGATGGATTGGACCAGGAAGTATGACAGACTCAAATAGGACAACACCGCTTTTCACCTACACAGAAAATTCGGGTCAATTAGATATATATGCATACTATTTAAGTAATTCTGATGTATCAATAGATAGCGTAACTCATATTGCAGAAATTTGGTTCAAGCCAAAATTAACAGGTACTAGTACTGTTAACTATGATACCTCTTTATGTGAAATAGTCAAATTTGATGATAATTTTGTACCTATCAATGGTACTAGGGAAGCTTCTATAATTATTCAATGATGAAAAAGCTCTTTGTTGCAGTTCTTTTTTGGAATTTTCTTTTACAAGCAGATGTATTATTTACTGAAACGTTTAATGACTATGGAACTTGGCCATCTGGATGGACTTTTGACCAGTATATAGATCCTGAAACAGGGGAGGTCTATACTTCTTTCGGTCAAAATAATTGGAGAGTTGATAATTCTTTTCAATCAGACCCAGGGTTTACTCCACCAGCAGCAGTCTTTTACTACACGCCTAGGATTCCTCTTCCAAATAATGTATATATTGGAGGTACTTATCCAGATGAGGCGGGTAATGATCCTCAATCTGCATTGGAGACCTCGTATGAATTAAGCCTGCAAAGCCCCGACATCAATGTCGGTAATAATTCGGCTGTAATGGTGGAGTTCACATTCTCTTTAGATTACTGGGATAATCCTACGGCTCATATAAATGGTATGGTTATAGAAGCAGATGGTGGAAGTGGTTGGGTAGAGATGCTAAAATATGAGGTTGGAGGAGTTGGTGCTGGAGATGACTTTGATGCGACTTTAAGAACTGAAACTTTCGTAACAGAAACAGAATCTGGTGTTTTAAAACTCAGATGGAAAGCTTATGGAACGGACTCATGGTTTATAGATGCATGGATCATTGATAATGTTAAAGTTATTACTTTACCCAAATTATCTTATGTTAACATCCAATCCAATAATTCAACAGATAATCAGTCTGCTGTTGAAGGAGATGAGGTCACACTTAGTTTTACAAGTGAGCAAGACCTTCTTACACTGCCTTATGTACAAATTAACGGATCTGAGACAGTTGTTGTTCCGCAAGGGGGGAATGCATATTCCACTCAGTACATTGTAAATAGTCTTGATGATGATGGGCCTTTGACATTTTCCATAGATTTTACTGCTTTGGATGGTGCAATCGATGGTGCTACAGTTAAAAATACGAGTAATGATAGTAGAGTAACAATTGATAGAACTCCCCCACCACCATTTGATGTTGCAGATATAATAACTACTCATGGAGGGAATGTTTTTTTAGGGAAGTGGAACAGTACAAATACTGGTTTAGATATTGATGTTACAGTACCTGAAGATTCTGCTGTGATTGATTTTAATTATTACCAGGGCAATTCAGTAGCCTTTGATGGAGTGAATGATCGAGTTGTGGTAAGTGGAAATTCAATTTATAAATTCTCAAATCAATTCACAGTAGAGGCTTGGATAAAGCCAAACAGTACAGGTTCAGATAATTATAGAGGTATAATAAGTTTTGGTAAAGATGGGAGCAGCCAATACGGTTATGGTTTTGCTTATTATGCTACTGGCTGGAGATTCTTTATAAAAACTCAATCAAATTCAGTGTCTCAATGGACCAGCTTACCATATGCTTCAGCGCCCGCAGGGCAGTGGACGCATCTTGCAGCAACCTATAATGGATCAAAGCTCAGTTTATATAAGAATGGAGCCTTAGCAGAAGAAAAAAATATTTCTGGCTCAATTGTCTGGGCGGATAACTCTGGGGATCTACATATAGGATCATTTAATAAAGGGGAGACAGATTATTACTTTAGTGGCAATATAGATGAAGTCAGGCTTTGGAACACGTCTCGCTCAGGCTCTCAGATCAAGGGGAATAAAGGTATTTCTCTTGGGGGCAATGAAAACGGTTTGGTAGGTTATTGGAAGGCTGATGAATCATCAGGAATTAACCTTAGTGATGAAACAAGTAATCAGATAGATGGAACATTAAATAGCGCATCTTTTACAACTTTGAATTCTCCAATTAATTTTTCATCTCCTGTTTATGATAATACAGTTATCATTGGATCTAATTACAAACTAAGAGCAAAAATTGGCACAAGTGAATTTGAAATTTTTGATTCTTTTCAAGAGATAACATTGGCTGATTATAATGCGAATCAAAAAAATATTTCAGGGGCATCAGATAATTTTTCCAATGTCGCTGGGTATCAACATGGAGAAAATGCAATGATATCTGCCATATTATACGATCAGTCAGGTAATCAGTCTTTCGGCGATACCAGCGCTATGGTTTTAGAGATAGATTTAATTGCAAATGAACCTACTTCAGTCAATATTGTTTCAAACAATTCCAATTCAATTTATGCAAAAACTGGTGATATTATTACTTTGACCATGTCTTATGATGAAGATATAATTTCTACTGAAAGTTTAATTGAAAGTAATGGTGCAATAGACTCTAATGTAGGAGGGGAGCAATTTAAATCAGAATACACTTTGACAGGCTCAGAACCTGAAGGAGTTCTTGATTTTATAATAAATGCTACTGATTATATGGGGAATCCAGGTAGCTATGGTAGTACTACTGATGGTTCCCAGGTGACCTACGATAAAACTCCACCACAACTTACAAATGTAAATGCTGTTTCAAATAATACAGATATCGCTTGGGCAAAAGTTGGCGATTCAATAATAATATCTTTTACATCAAATGAACAGATTTTAACTCCAATGGTTTCTATTTTAAATCAAACTTCTACTGTTTCAAATCCTCAAGGCAATAATTATAAAGCTATTTATGTCCCTAATGATTCTGATATAGAAGGCGAAGCAAATTTTGAGATTCAATTTTCAGATCTTGCGGGTAACGAAGGCACTCCAATTACTGCTTCAACAAACAACACAAAAGTTATCTTTGATAAAACGCCTCCTGCAGATTTTACCGTTGGTCTGCTAATACCTACGGGTGGTAATCAGGCAGATGGGATGTGGAATTTGACAAATACGGGAATGGATATTACTATCCCTGTTGCAAATGATACTACTTTAAAAAATGGAACTGCTCAGCTTTATGGTAAGGTTGGATCTAATAGCTTCGAAGTTCTTGGCTTTATCTCAACTATTCTTTCAAATGAAATAAATGCAAATAAAATAATTTCTGTTTCAGGTACACTCATTGAAGGCTTAACAGGTTTTTCAGAAGGCCAGAGAATTTATATAAAAGCGGCGATGAGTGACCGCCCCGGAAATATCACTGAAGGTTCACAAAGTATTACTGAAATCTTAATTGATGAGACTCCTGCGAGTATTACGCCGATATCAATTCTTTCAAGTAATAATAATACTGCTTTAGCTAAGGTAGGAGATACAGTTTCGGTCTCATTTACGACCAGTGAAAATCTGATTGATACTACAGCAACTATATCTGGGCAGAATGCAATAATTACAAGCTTAGGAGGTAATCAGTTCGAAGCAGTGTATGTGATGGATGAAGATGATTCTGAAGGTGTTATAGAGTTTGAAATTTCATTCATTGATGCACAAGGTAATCCATTAAATGATAATAACTCTACCACTGATGCCTCTCAAGTTGTTTTTGATAAAACAAAACCAACACTTAGTCCTGTTACAATTATTTCAGATAATCTTTGCTCATCTGGATCGATAGCAAAGGCAGAAAACATTGTCACAATAAATTTTACCAGCCTAGAGCCTTTGCTATCTACATTTGCTATTGTTATGAGTGATACTGTGTTAGTTATAAATGAGGGATCTGACAACTATAGAATCGATTATCAGTTAACATCAGAAGATATTGAGGGAGATGTGTCATTTTTAATTCAGGTTACAGATCTTACTGGAAATGTAAGTGATGATATTATAACTACAACAAATGGTTCTAGTGTAAATCTTGATCAGACTTTGCCTATACTTAATTATGTACATATAGAGTCAAACAATAGCTATTCATCAATAGCAGTATTAGGCGATATAGTAACACTTACTTTTGAATCAGTTGAATCACTTTCATCTGCGGATGTAGTAATGTCAGGTACTCCTGTTTCAGTTACAGAAAGTGGAGGAGTGTACTCAGCTACTTACACCATACAAGATTCAGATATGCTTACTGGAGGTTTTTTACCATTTACTATTGATTTCATTGACTGTCCAGGCAATGTGGGGTTGACCGATAGCACCACATCGGATGAGAGTTTTGTAAGTATTGACATTGGTCCTCCAGAAATGGTCTCGGTGAAGATATTTTCATCTAATCAAGACTCTTCATGGGCGAAAGTTGGAGATAGTGTATTTGTTTATTTAATAGTAAATGAGCCTTTAAAAATAGTTGGTTCACCTGCTGATGCTGTAGCTCCATTTTCATCTTTAAAAATTGGAGAGAATTCTGTTGAAGTCAGTAATGTTCCAAATACAACTACGTATACTGGGTTTTATATTATGGATCAATCTGATATTGAGGGCAGCGTGCCTCTAGAGATATTGTTTTATGACATTGGCAGCCAAGCTGGAAATAACGGTTCCCCCGTTCAAACAACTACGGATGGCAGCAATGTTATTTTTGATAAGACCAAACCGCGTATAACGCAAGCCTCATTTTTATCAAATAATACTTATGGTGATTCTTTAGCAAAGGTGAATGATGTAGGTACAATTAGTTTTGCACTTAATGAAGAGCTTAGATCTATTTCAACCATAGTAGATGGAGATAGTATTATAATGAATGGGGCTGATCAAAATTTTTCATATAACTATTCATTTTCTAATTTGAATGATAATGGTAGAATTTTATTAAGCATGGTTGCATTGGATTCTGCTAGTAATCAAGCTGATACTATTATTGATAGAATATATTTTGACAAGACAGCTCCACAGTTGTCTGCAATTTTTGAAGGTTCAATAAACGAAGATAAAGTTTACTCAAAACACGGAGATTCTTTACAACTTTCCTGGCAGAAAGTTGAATTAGAATCTGGATTAAAAAGAGCATATATTGGTCTTGGTTCGGATTCTGGATTGGTTGATGTCGTTAATTGGACTATAGCTAGTGGAGATGATGAATCATCATTAACATCTATTAATTTGCAGAACAATTCAAAGTATTATGGATCAATTTATTTAGAGGATAATGTAGGGAACATATCTGATTCACTTTGGGGTAATGGAATAACTATAGATTTAGTACCTCCGGTTGTTGGAGATGTATGGGATGGGTTTTTAGATGAAGATATTGACTATACCTCGGATTCTACGCAGCTGTTTATACGATGGAAAGATTTTACTGATAATCAAGCAATTGATTATTATGAAACGTCAATTGGTACTAATAATGATACAATAAATATTGCAAATTGGCAAAGATCCAACTTTTCAGATAATATGCAAATTCAGGGTTTAGACCTAGACCGAGATGTACGCTATTTTGCATATCTAAGAGCTGTAGACTCTGCTACAAATGTTTCAGCTGTAATTAAGAGTGATGGTGTAGAGTTTGATAATACCGCACCAGACATAAAATCAATTTATCCTTTATTTGATTCGCTACAAGTTTTATCTGTATTGAATAATGATCAGATAAAAATTGGGTTTAACAAACCTATTTTAAAGTTTGGCTTTAGAGTAAGCGCATCTCAAGATACTAATCTTAACTACTCCTCAACAATCCAAGATTCTGGTATAATTATATCAATACTCGACATCCTTCCTAGTTATGAAACTATTACTGTAAATATAGATACCGCTTTTGCTTTCAATTTATTGAATTACACTGATACTATTATATTTAAAACTAAACTTTGGGGAGACTTGAATGGGGATTATAAGATTTCAGTGGAAGATGTTTTAGCTTTTAATCAAGGTTGGTTACAATCTGAAACAGATTTAGGACCAATAAGTGGCTCGCCACCATATTTGTTCCCTACCCCAGATAATAAGTTTGAGCTTAATGACCTGGTCGCGTTTGGGAAAATGTGGATGTGGTATTACCATGAATACCAAGCAGACTCAGTTTTTGCCTTTAATCATAGTCAAAATGATGATGTGAAAATAGATTGGGAACGCGATAAACTAAGCTTATCGATTCCTAATAGTTCACATGGTGCAGAAATTATATTTTTTGAATCGAATTTTGATATCAATGACCTTGTTATTAGTAATGTAAAAAGTAGTACGTTTTCTTTCACTACAATTGATTCTAATTATAATTCTACTAGTTTTATCATAGCTGATAAAAATAGTTTAGGACCTAAAATCAGTTTTAAGCTAAAAGATAGGTCACTTAAAACAATCTCATCCTTAATGAAATACAAATTTATCGATTCAGTCTCAACTGAAATATCAAATGGTGTGGAAAAAATAAATGTGGAAGTATTGCCGCAAAAATTTTCTCTTATTCAAAATTACCCTAACCCTTTCAATAATGAAACCACCATAAAATATGAAATTCCTTTAACCAGCGATATTGTAATTAAAATTTATGATATTGTTGGAAGAGAAATTTTTTCTAAGTCATTTTACGATCAGAAACCAGGAGTAAAACATTTTAAGTGGGAAGGTCATGATAAAAAAAGTGAATTAGTTAGTTCAGGAGTTTATTTTTTCCAGATAAGCGATGGGGAGAATGTTAGAAGAATGAAAATGATATTATTAAAATAAAGTTTTTACATTTTTTCTGGAGCACTTATACCAAGTAAAGTCAATCCGGTTGATAGAATTATTTTTGATCCATGTATTAATCCTAATCTAGCATGGGATAGTTTTTTATCTTCAGTAATAACTTTACAATTACCATAAAACTTATGAAAGGAGGATGCAAGGTCTTGGAGGTAGTTTGCAACTATTTGAGGCTCTAATGTTTTTAGTGTGGTTTTCATCATTACTGGAAAGTTGGCCATCAGTTTTAATAGTTTTATTTCACTAACCTCATTTAATAAAGACGAATCAAATTCTTCAGAAAATTCAAACCCTTGGTTTTCTCCATGACGAATGACATTGCATATTCTTGCAAAAGCATATTGTAAATAAAAAACAGGATTTTTATCTGATTGGTCTTTGGCCAAGTTTAAATCAAAATCTAAGTGTGTATTCATACTTCTCATAATAAAAAAATACCTTACAATGTCTAAGCCCAATTCATCAATTAAATGATCTAATGTAATAAAGTCTGCTCTACGAGTGGACATTTTAACTTTTTCACCATTTTTAATTAGAGTTACAAACTGATAGATCAATATTTTTATATGCTCAGTATTTATGTCTAAAGCATTAAGAGCTGATAGTACATCTGGATATGTATCAGTATGGTCTGCACCAAAAATATCAACAATAAGGTCAAATTTTCTGTCTACTTTATCTCTATGATATGCGGTATCAGGTAATCTATAAGTTGGTTCCCCAGAGCTTTTTATATAAACCTTATCTTGACTAGCTCCAACTGCTGTAGCTTTATACCAAGTAGCATTTTCTTTTTCATATATTAATTTTTTTTCTTCAAGGTCTAACAACAACTTTTTTATTGCACCAGATTCATAAAAAGATTTTTCATTAGCGAATGTATCAAATTGAATCCTTAATGAATTAAGACTATTTTTTATTTGTTTAAAAATTATTTTCTCAGCATACGATAAAAACTTTTTATCTTCCTTTTCAAGTTCTTTGCCATAATGATTAATAATTGATTTAGCTATTTCAATAATATAATCTCCTTGATATCCATCTTCTGGGAATTCAAATGGTTTATCAAGAAGTTCATAATAGCGAGCTTCTACTGATTTACCTAAAGTGCGCATTTGCTTTCCTGCATCATTATAGTAGTACTCCTTTGTTACATCGTATCCGTGCCATTCCAATATGTTTGAAACAGTATCTCCGATAACTGCATTTCTTCCATGTCCTACTGTCAAAGGCCCAGTTGGATTTGCACTTACAAACTCGACATTTGCAGTTCTTTTTTTTACTAAAAGGTCTTTTCCAAACTCAACACCATTTTTTATGATCAATTTCAGATTATCTTGATAGAATTTTTTATCAATTACAAAATTAATAAACCCTGGAGGAGTTACTGTTATATCATCAATATAATCGATATTACTATTTATAAGATCTTGACATACTTTTTCAGCTATTTCTAGAGGATTTCTTTTAATTTGTTTTGCTAAGATCAGAGCTATGTTAGAAGACAGATCTCCAAATGATTCTTGCTTAGGCGGAGACAAGTTCAAAGCTTCTTTACTTAAGTTGATATCAAATTGCTCTAGAGAATTTTGAATACTTGCTTTTATATTTTTTGTAATTGTTTTAATAGTCATATTCTTTTTTTGGTGCGTCATCCCACAGTTTTTCTAAGTTATAATATCCTCTTTCTTCTGTTCTAAAAACATGAACTAAAACATCAACATAGTCCAGTAAGACCCAAGATAGTTTTTCATAACCTTCAATATGCCAGGGTTTATGAGGAGTTCCTCTCCTTATGTTATCACATATTGCTTTTATTTGAGGCTCTGTATTTGCAGAGCAAATAATGAAGTAATCAGCAAGGGTAGTTAAATTATAAACATCTAATACAAGTAGCTTTTCTGCTTTTTTTTCGATCGCACAATCAACAATATTTTGAACTAGCTCCGAAGATTGTTTAGGTGTAATTGATTTATTGGACAAATTAATTATTTGCAGAAATATAATTATTCAATTCTGCGAAAGATGTATAGTCTTTTCCTAAGATTATTGTAACATCAACTCCTAAGCTTTCATCAGGAAGTATTTTTATTCTAGTACTATCGCCTAAATACATTCCAAAAGACTCAACTATTTTTTTCAAACTTTTTACGTTCTCATTTCTCTGAATGATTAAGGTATTTTTATAATTATGATTATCAGCATTATCTGAATTGATAACATCTATTTGTTTTGTTCTTAAATATTCAGTTGTTTTTAAAGCAAGAGCAGATACTCCGCATCCATTTAGTACTTCAACTTTTATGTCTTCAACCGGATTTTGAATATAGATATCTTTTGCAAGTATAGGCTGTGAAGTATTGTAGTTAACTGTTGGCTCTATTTCAATACCGTCATGTAATTGGTTTTGAGAAAATGAATATAAAAATCCTAATAGAATAACACCTGAGATCGCAATTGCAGAATTAAGGGCTATTTCTAGCCCATCTGATTTGTTTTTATTTTTTTTAGGCAAAATTCTAGTTTGGCAAAAAGTTACTATTATTAAAATGGTTATTCATGAGTACTCTATTATTTAAACCATTTACAATGCCAAGTTTTGGGAGTTTTTGAAAATTTAAATGTATATATGAATTTTTGGATGGTTTATAAGTAATTCCAGCATCATAAGCTAACTGAGGGCTAAAATTATTATTAATCTTATCAATACCTGTGGGTGCATAAAGTAAAATATTTGCATTTATTTTAAGATTGTTGCTTGCCCAGTAAGTGATATTGTTTGAATAGCTTGCGATAGAAGTAGGCTTTGATCCAGAAGACATCATGGACATAGAGAATCCTTGATTAAAATTAAATCTGTCAGGACTGAAAAGGGGCATATCACTATAATTCAATTGTCCGTGAATGTTATTCGGCACAGTTCTATCTATATGATCAGAAATGAATTGTGCTGAAACAATATTTATTGTAAAAAGTAAAATTAGTTTAATTGATAAAATTCTTGTCATATACTATATTAATTTAACACAAGTATATTTGTTCCAAAAATAACTTCCTATTATTTTATGATATATTTTTATTAGACCTGGTTTCAATGTATCCGCCTCCAATACATGTGTCACCAGCATAAAAAACAATTGATTGCCCAGGGGCAATCGCAAATTTTGGATTTTCAAATTCAATAAAAGTATTTTTTGAATCATGCTCTAATTTGCATGGGGTATCATTTGACCTATATCTTATTTTAGCTGTAATACCCAAATCTTCATTCGGGGCATCGCCAGAGATCCAATTCACATTGGATGCTTTTACATGCGTATGATATAAAGATGGGTGATCTTGACCTTGAACAACAACTAATCTATTTTCATCAATGATTTTATCAGAGACATACCAGGGTGCTTCTTTTTTGCCATGACCGCCACCAATTCCAAGACCTTGCCTCTGTCCATATGTATAATACATTAATCCATCATGTTCTCCAATAACCTCGCCATTTTCTTTAATGATTTCTCCTGGGTATACATCAAAAAATTTTCTCAGAAAGTTTTTATAATTCCTTTCTCCTATAAAGCATATGCCTGTACTATCTTTTTTATCATAGTTAAGAAGGTCTAAGTCTTTGGCTTTTTTCCTAACAATATCTTTGCTCAAATCTCCGATTGGGAATATGCTCTTTGAAATTTGAAATTGATCTAATCTATGTAGAAAATAGCTTTGGTCTTTATTTATATCTTTTCCTTTTTTTAGCTGGTAGAGTTGATCTTTTTCCACTATCATTGAATAATGACCAGTAGCAATTTTATTTGCTCCTAATTCAAATGCAAAATCGAGGAAAGCTTTGAATTTGATTTCTTTATTACAGAGTATGTCAGGGTTCGGAGTTCGCCCAGCTTTGCATTCTTCTAAAAATATTTTAAATACTTTTTCCCAATAATCTTTAGTTAGGTCGACAGATCTTAAAGGGATGTTTAATGTATCACATGCCTGTAAAGCATCTTTATAATCTTGAGCAGCAGTACAAAATTCTGTATCATCCTCATCCCAATTTTTCATGAATACTGCTTCAACATTATGGCCCTGATCTTTAAGCACTGATGCAGCAACTGCGCTATCGACTCCGCCACTCATTCCAATTATAACAGTTTCTTTCAAACTATTTCTTTTAGAGTTTTTATTAAATAGTCAACTTCCTCAATGGTATTATTTTTACCAAAGCTTATTCTTAAAGTTGAAAGATTAACATCATCACTCAATCCAATAGCTTTGAGAACGCTAGAAGGTTGAATATTTCCAGAGCTACATGCAGGTCCATTTGAAACTGCAATATTTGCCCTATCTAGTTTAGCCATTAAAATATTAGATTTTTTGCCAGGGAAAGAAATACTAATTAAACCAGGTAGATTATCTGTCTTGTGATGAATGGCATGTGGCAAATGGTGTTCTACTTTTTCTAAAAAATAGCCTTCTAATTCTTTTAAGTTTTTAATCCATTTATCTTGATTTTTTGTTACCAATTCAGCAGCTAAACCCATTCCTATAATTCCAGAAATATTTTCGGTCCCTCCTCTTACACCACTTTCTTGATTTCCTCCAATAATTAATGAACCTAAGTCATCCTTGTCCTTAACATACAATGCTCCTATACCTTTCGGTCCGTAAAATTTGTGAGCTGATAAGCTTAAATAATCGACATCTAGTTCTTTAACGTCTACTTTAATTTTTCCCAATGCTTGGACTGCATCAGTATGAAGAGGAATTTCATATTTTTTTAAAATTTGTTTAATTTTTTTGATCGGTTGGATTGCTCCAATTTCATTGTTTGCCATCATAACACTAACCAAGGTAGTCTCATCCTTGATCAAATCAATCAGCTCTTCTATTTTGACTACTCCCTGATCATTAACTGAAATTGTGGATACTTCGATTCCATATGTTTCAATTTCTTTTAATACTTTGCTAACCGCTGGGTGCTCAATCTCTGAGATGATGACATGTTTTTTTTCTTGTTTTATAATTTGCCACAACACATGATTATTTGCTTCTGTACCTCCACTAGAAAAATATATTTGTTCGCTACTTGCGCCGATGGCATTAGCAACTTGAGTCCTAGCTTTTTCAACAAGTAATCTAGATTTTCTACCGGTTTTATAGATGCTTGAGGGGTTTGCAAAAAAATCACGGTTTACCTCATGGATTTTCTTTAACACATCAGGATGAATCGGGGTGGTCGCACTGTGATCAAAGTAGATCATGTAATTTCTAGTAAAATACTTTTAATTATTGCCGATTGAAGCGTATTTAACAGTATTTTTTAAGTTTGAATAAAATGGAGTCTTACGCTCTTCTAAACGATTGATAATCAGCTCCTGGTCATAATCAAACCTTATGACTTCCCAATTCACATCTTCACCAATGTCTAAAAAAGCAACAGACCCTCTAGTATCTTTATCAAAGGGTAGTCCTGTTGCTCCTTGGCAATAAATTGTCAAATTACCATTTTTTTCATTGCGAGGTACGTGTACATGTCCATGCACAAAAATGAATTTTTCAATGTTCTTAGTAGAAGCATCAACATGCTTTTTCCAATTAAGAGCCTCTTCAATTGAAGGTGGGTGGTCATCTCTTTGGTACCATGCATGAGTAAATTCTATTAAAGTCGAGTTTACTATTTCTCTGTGTGATATAACCATCTTTCTAATAAAATCAATTCCCTCATTACCAATTTTCTCCGCCGTCCACTTCTCGTTTTCTACTATGGCTTTACAAATCGGGTCATAGGGGTCCATCCCTTCAAGTGCAGGCAATTCTTCTTCCCATAATTTTTCAATTATATATCGGTCATGATTACCTCTAACAAAGATACAATTATTAATCTCTTTGAGTTTCTTTAACGTTTTTTCTGGTTCAGGGCCCAAAGAAAAACAATCTCCCAAGCAAATAATTTGATTAACGTTTTTTCTTGATTCAATTATAGAAAGTGCATTATCAAGGGCAGAGATATTTGAATGAATATCAGTAATTATTGCAAATGTTTTAGATGTCATCGTAGAAAAAGTTATTTTAGAAGTACACTGCGTTACAAGTTATATTTAAAAATTGATTTTTAAATGATTACATCACTTACGTGGTAATCCTGTTTGGTATATTACAAATAATTAACCAAAATAATTAAAATGAAACTAATACATGAATCTTTAATACTTGGCTCAGTTGCATTAGACACAATAGAAACTAAATATGGTAAAGCTGAAAATCTTCTAGGTGGCTCTGCTACGTATGCTACTATTGCAGCAGGTTTGTATGGTGATGCAATTCCTGTTGGGATTGTTGGGGATGATTTTCCAAAAGATGGATTAGATATCTTTGAAAAGTTCTCAAAAAATTTGAAAGACCTTGATCAGCAACCTGGAGGCACATTTAAATGGGGGGGGAAATATCATGAGAATGGTGATGATAGGGATACTTTATTTACTGATCTAGGTGTATTTGAAAATTTTAATCCATCAATACATACTAGCAATAAAAATGCATCATGGCTTTTTCTGGCAAACATTCATCCTAGTTTACAATTAAGCGTTCTTGAACAATGTACCAACGCACCATTAGTTGTAACAGATACAATGAATCTTTGGATTGATTCAACCCCAGAAGAACTTAAAAAAATTATCTCCAAAACTAATATTTTACTCATTAATGAAAGCGAGCTTCATTTGCTCACAAAAGAACAAAATGTAGATAAATCTATAAAAGAAGTCTTGTCCATGGGGCCAGAAAAAGTAATAGTTAAATTTGGTAGTAAAGGTGCTAAATGTTTTTCAGAAAATGAAAATATTGCAGTGGGCGTGTATCCTGTTAAAAAAGTAATTGACCCTACTGGAGCTGGCGACGTGTTTGGAGGCGGTTTTATATCTGGCTTGGTAGATGGTCTGTCTATAAAAGAAGCCATGCTTAGAGGATCTGCACTCGCGTCTTTCTGTATTGAAGATTTTGGATTAAAAAAATTATTGAATGTAAGCGTTAATGAGGTTGATAATAGAATTCAACTTATTAACTAATAGTAACTTATAATTTGAATTACTTTTTCCATTTTTATAATAACATTAAGTTTCATGATAGACTTTAATAATTAAGAGGCTAATTACCGATGATGAATCAATTTCAAAAAAATGTAAAATCTTTTTTCATTACCTTATTAGGGTTTTCGATTTTCGCTTGTTCTAGCCAAGAGTATACAACAGCGAAGCTAGCAATCCAACAATCTGATTGGTCAAAAGTTGAAGAATGGTTGCCAAAAGCCATGGAAGTTGAACCTGACAATCCGGAGATACCAATTGTTTATGCAATCGAGGTTTATGCCAGAAATGAAAATTGGAAGAGCATGTATGACATGCTCCAAAAAGCACTTACAATAGATGCAAATAAAAAAGTTGAAATAAGAGCTGTATTTCTTCCAGTATCAGAGCAAGTAAATAATTACACTCAATATTATTGGGCAGAACAGTTTAATAAAGGTGTTGAAAAGTTTAAAGAAATACAGTCCGATCCTGACAATAAAAAGAAATATTTAAATGATGCTATTGAATTTTTTATCAATGCATCAATTATTAACCCCAATGATCCACAAACTTATACAACTCTTTCTAAGTGTTACCTGGATATAGACGATAAAGATAATGCAATGAAATATATTAAAACTGCTGTGGAAAAAGATCCTGAAGGTTTTAATTCTAATTTTTCAGCGGGGCAAATACTTTTGAGATGCGGTATGAGTAGTGAAGTAGTTATGCCATATTATGAAAAGGCTGTACAAATTGAACCATCAAATAGTAATGCTCTAAGGGAATTAGCGTCTATGTATTACGACTTAGGGCAAAAGGGTAAATCTATCAGTGTATTTAATGATGCAATTGAAAATGAAAATGATAAAATAATAAAAGCTGATTTGTTCTTTAATCTTGGCGTAATTCATAATCAAATGCAGAATTATGAAGAGGCTGAGAAAGCTTTTGATGAGGCTTATTATCTAAATGAAGATGATTATGAAGCTGCTCT
>CENJ01059025.1_pt1 | contig 32390 bp, 39 predicted proteins | sample 356161 | NCBI WGS metagenome assembly CENJ01 (sample SAMEA2619531, study PRJEB7988) | marine metagenome | biome: marine biome (ENVO:00000447); feature: surface water layer (ENVO:00002042); material: "saline water (ENVO:00002010), including plankton (ENVO:xxxxxxxx)" | depth 5 m | reverse complement strand
TTCTTTCTAGAATACTTTTTCTTTAATGGTTTTACCCTCATTTTGTATTTTTGAGTTTTTAGATCTTTAGCCAATGGATTACGTCTTTTTCTCATTCGTAAATGCTAAACCAAGTTCAAATAAAATATACATTGGCACTGCTAAAAAAATTTGTGAAATTATATCAGGAGGTGTAAGAATCATTCCTACAAAGAAACAAAAAATCAGGAAAATACCTCTATATTCTCTAAGCTCATTTTTTGTAACTAGACCAAAGGAAATAATTGCATTAATTAACAATGGTATTTGAAAAGTCAAGCCAAAAGCTATCATCAGATTTAAAGAAAAATTATAAAATTTTCCTATGTCAGTTGTAATTGCTAGATTTTCTGGACCAATATTTTGAAAAAAATAAAAGACATTGGGTAATACCACTGATATGCAGAAAATTACACCAAGGTAGAAAAGTATTGAGCCCAATACAGTCCTTGAAAAAATTATTTTCTTTTCCTGTTTATATAATCCTGGAGACATGAAAGAAAGAACCTGAAATATTAAGTAAGGAAAGGTTAAAAGAAATGCGATAAAAAAAACTAATTTTAATGGTACAAAAAATGGAGAGGCGACTTCAATTGCAATCAGATTTTGTTCAATTGTTCTTGATACAAAGGTAGAAAAGAATTCAAATAATAATTTATTAAAAGGCAAAAGAACAACTAAAGAAATACCAAAGAATAAAAATGATTTTATGGTTCTGTTTCTTAGTTCTTTGAAATGTGAGATTATTGAATCATCCTTGATCATGATTTTTTTTAAACTCTTCCATCTTCTTTTCGTTGAAGATATCTTGCTTTAATTCAGATATATTTAGCTCACTTTCAATCTCAGTCTTAGCTGTTTCAAGTTTTGTTTTTAAGTTAAAAAAAACTTTGAGGAAAGATCTTAAATAGTAAATTATCTTCTCTGGTTTGACAGAAAAGAATATTACCCCAATTAAAAGAAGAAATTCAGGTATTCCTATCTGTATCATTGTCGTCTTTTACTTCTTTTTTAAAACCTTTAAGTGCTTTTCCTATGTCAGAACCAAGTGAGCCTAACCTTTTACTTCCAAAAACTAAAATTACAATGAGTAGTAATAAGACTATTTGCCAAAAACTTATACCCATCAATTACCTCCAAATTCTCTAGAATATTGTTGTTGAGTTTCTTCAATTTTTTTAACTATCATATATGTAAGTATATGTTTTTTTGATACAAGATACTTTACCAATCCCTTTGCGCTGTACTTATCTTTAAACCAATCTTCAAGAAATGGTTTAGCTACCATCCAGAAATCTAGGTCTGGATAAATTTGCCTACCCATTCCTTCAATATGAACTAATGTTTTAACAAGTAAAAGTAAATCAAGATCTAAATACAAGTTGAATGGTTTCATCGCATCAAATAGATTTAAAAGCAATTCACCAAACAAAATTTTTGAAAGTGGTTGATTCAGAAGTGGCTCACAATTTGCCCGTAAAACAGTTTCTAATTCCTCAATTTTTGTATCTTTGGATACCCATTCTGTAAATACAAAAAGTTGTGCCAAAGAATAAAAGTCTTTATCAATAAGCCTTGATATCATTTGTGCCAATAAGATTTGATTGGACTCTGAAACTGAACCACAAATAGCATAATCAACCGCATAGTAGAATGGTTGTTTTGGATTTTTTTTAGCAGCAAAAATGTTTCCAGGATGCATATCAGCATGAAAAAAATTATCTAAGAAAACTTGTTTTAAAAAAATCTTTACACCATTTTCTGAGAGGCTTTGTAAATCAATATTATATTTTTTAAGTAGAGATATGTTAGTAATTGGAATTCCATCAACATACTCCATGACAAGAATTTTTTTTGTAGTAAATTTATCTACAATCTTGGGTACATATAATTCTTTTGAATCTCTAAAATTTTCAAAAGTTTTTTTTGCATTTGCTGCCTCTAATCTAAAGTCAAGTTCATTAAGTATTACTTTTTCATATTCTTCGAAAATACTTGTTGGGTTTATTCTTGGATAGTCTTTCAAAAAAAAATTTAGGCCCCCGATAATGGACTTAATTGCAGATAAGTCTCTTCTAATATTAGTTTCAACCCCGTCTTTCTGAATTTTAATTACGTATTCTTTTTCTTGTAATTTAAATCTATGTACTTGAGCTAGCGATGCAGTTGCAATAGGTTTTTTTTCGATAGTTTTTAAGATTTTTTCTGACTTATATCTAAGCTCAGAATAGATAATTTCTTTTATTTCATGAAATTCAATTGCCTGGCAATTATCGGTAAGTCCATTAAGTTCTAATGCAAGTTCTTTTGAAATAATATCTGTCCTTGTAGAAAGAAGCTGCCCTAACTTAATATATACAGGTCCAAGTTCCTCAAGAACGATTTTTAACCTTCTTGATGAATCCTCTTTGTTATAAAATGTTTTAATTAGTGGATTAAAGCCATTGATAAATGAATTGAATATTCCGCTATTCCTTAGTTTTAAGAATATATAAAGTAGTCTTAATATATTCATTTCTTCCCAATATGAATTGAAACAATTCCATCAAATAGGTTTTCATATGAGACATCTCTAAAGCCAGAATTCTCCATCATAAACTTAAGTCCTTCTTGATCTTCGTGAGTATCTATAGAATCAACCAAATATTGATAGCTCCCAGCGTCATTTGAAATAAAATTTCCTATTTTTGGGATAAGAGTTTTGCTGTAAATATCATATAATTTTGATAAAACCTCATTTTTTACTTTTGAAAATTCAAGAATATTTAACGTGCCTTTTGGCTTAAGAACTCTCAATAATTCTCTTAATGATTGCTCCTTATTTGAAAAATTCCTAAATCCAAATGAAATAAAAATTTTATTAAACTGATTATTCTTAAACGGCAGCTTCTCAGCTGAAGCGATTTCGAAAGTTACGTTATTTATGAAACCTTCATTAACTGCACGATCTTTTGCTTTTGCAACCATTTCAGCATTTTGATCACAAAGAACAACCTTGCTTGTGCGTGATTCATCTAAAATTATTTTTGTGATATCCCCTGTACCTGCTGCCAGATCAAGAACTAAAGAGTTCTTTTCTAAGCCTGCCTTCTGTACAAATATTCTTTTCCATAATCTATGCATGCCTAATGACATGATGTCATTCATTAGGTCATAATTTTTTGCGACTTTTGAGAATATTTGCTGTACTCCCTCTTCCTTTTCCAATTGAGTTACCTTTTTATTTCCAAAATATACTTTTTTATTATCTTTTAAGCTCATGTATTATTATTGTTAAGTAAAAGAAGTATATATGACATCCTCAAATTTTCTAGCTTGGATTGACCTTGAGATGACAGGTCTTAATCCAGAAAAACATCATATTATTGAGATTGCATGTTTGGTTACTGATTCAAACTTAGAGATAGTCGAAGAGGGTCCTGAAATTGCAATAAAACAACCTCCTGAAATTTTAAATCTAATGGACGAATGGAATGTCAACCAACATTCTAGCTCAGGGCTAATTAGTAAGATCAAAGAGAGTTCTATCGACTTAAGCCAGGCGCAAGAAATGGCTTTAGGCTTTTTCCAAAAACATATTAGACAACATAAATCTCCTCTATGTGGAAGCAGTATTTCTCATGATAGAAGATTTTTGATAAAACACATGCCGAAGCTAGCTAATCATTTTCATTATAGGCATATAGATGTAACTTCATTTAAAGAAGTTATAAAGAGATGGCATCCTGACCAGGAAGAATTCAAAAAAAAATCTAATCACAGAGCAATGGACGACATCAAAGAATCTGTACAAGAGTTAAAATTTTATAGAGAAAACTTTTTTAAATAATTTCCTTATTTTTCTCTACTATAAATTCTTTTAAAACCTCTCGTGAGTAGTTTTTGTTTTTTACTTGACTTAAACCTATAAATCTAGTTTTTGCGATTTCCCTTGTAAAGTCTATTGTTACGTAACCTCTATTGAGAAGATTTGTCCATACCAAGTCATCATTTTTATTTACTACCATATTTTCTAAGATCTTAATTGGGAAAAGTTCTCCTGTTGCTTCTGAGGTCCCTGGGGAAGTTACAGATGGAGCTCCAAATTCTACCCCTATAAAATGGTCTTGGTCATCTTTAATATTTCCTGCCCAGCAGTTATGCGAGTCTCCTGCAAGAAATAATATTTGACCTTTATTCTTTAAATATGAAAGGAGTTTTCTTCTCTCATTTGGATAACCATCCCAGGAATCAAGGTTATAAGGAAGATCGTCTTTTATAATTGTTCTAAAATACTCGTAGCCAGCAGGAATATTTTCAAGAATTATTTCAGGTAAATCTGGCAGTTTTAATTTCGAAAGCAAGACTTGTTGAGCGATTACATTCCAAGTGTATTTGTTGCTAGTATTTTTTCTTACTTTATCTAATTGATTTTGTCCTATTAGCTCTCTTTCTTTATTTAGCTCTTTTAAAAATTTTTCTTTGTTTAAACCAGCATCTTTATCAATAAAGTCATCGTAACTGATCTGTTTTTCTCTTGAAGATAATCTCGATTCTAGTACTTGTAGGTTTACTAAATCTCCTATTTTAAAATTTTTATAAAAACTGCCAAACCTCTGTATATCCCTCACTGGCATCCATTCAAAATAGGCTTTTAAAGCATTCCTTTTTCTAGATAAAAAGAAGCCCTCGTTTTCTTGGTGGTTTTGAGCACCAGTTTTATATGAATTATTTGCTACCTCATGATCATCCCAAATTGGGATCATTGGAAAAGAAGCATGCAGTAGCTGAGCATCTAAATCAGACTTATATTGGGCATGCCTAATTCTATAATCACTTAGTGACTTTAATTCAGAAAAAGGGATTGGTACTCTAGATAAATTTTCTGCATTTTCAGTTGCATAATCTCCCATTTTATATTCATAGAGATAATCACCAAGATGAAGTGCAAGATCAATTGATTTATCTTTAGCTGCATCCTTATAGGCATTAAAGTATCCTGCGGGGTAATTTGAACAACTAAACACAGCAATTTTAAAATGTTTCAAGTTCTTTTGGGGAAGGGTTTTAGTCTGACCAACCGGCGATAAGCTATCTTCGCACTTGAATCTATAGAAAAAATTAGTACCAGGCTGATGTTTGGAAAGGTCAACATCAACCTTAACTGTAAAGTCTCTATCTATATCTGCCTTGAGAGTACCGATGCTAACTATGTTCGTAAAGTTTACATCTTTAGAGACTTGATATTCCACATTTAATTTACCGATTGAAGGTTTACTAGGAGTGACTCTAGTCCATAGAATTATGTGAGTATTTGTTGGATCCCCACTAGCTACTCCATGTTTAAAATCTATTTTGGATTTTTGACTCCCTAAAACCCCTAGATATGGCAAGGTAAGAAGAGATAAAGATTTTAAAAAAGTTCTTCGATTCACTATTTTTTCGCTTTTGGATTTATTTGCAATGGAAACTTTGCAACATTCTCGCCATCAGCTTTTAAGATTTTTGAGGTTCCAAGCTCATTCACTTCATCAATCCTTAGAACTGCATTGATTGGAATTAATGTCTTCTTAACAGAGCTAAATTCTGATTTCAGCTTTTCCTCAGACGTATCAATAACAATATTATTCTTACTATTAAAAATATAACCTCCTATTTCAATGAATCCATAAAAATCACTTTGGTATACATTTTTTGCATAGATTTCGTATACTTCCCCTACTTGGATAAACTTTATTTTAAAAATTTTCTGGCTCACAATATTTTTATATGACAAAAAAATTATACATCAAGACACATGGTTGTCAGATGAACGAATATGATTCTGCAAAGATTAACGAAATAATGCAGAGTGAGAAGGATTTTACTCTTGTAAATAAAGAGAGTGAAGCAGACCTTCTTGTGTTAAACACCTGTTCAATTCGAGAAAAAGCACAAGAACGTGTTTTCCACCAGATTGGAAGATGGAGAAAACTAAAGGAAAAAAATCCACAATTAAAAATTGCTATTGGAGGATGTGTTGCTTCGCAAGAGGGTGAGCGAATTAAGAAAAGAGCATCTGAAGTTGATATAATTTTTGGTCCACAGACATTACATAGGCTTCCGCATATGTATGAAAAAAATCTTAATACAGATAAATCTCAAATTGATATTGAATTTCCAAAGCTGGAAAAGTTTAATCATATGTCCCAACCTCATCATGGTGAACCATCAGCGTTTGTTTCTGTTATGGAGGGTTGCAATAAGTACTGCTCATTTTGTGTAGTACCACATACACGAGGACATGAAGTATCTCGATCGGTAGAAGATATTATTAATGAGATAAAAATTCTTGTAGATAAAGGTACTTCTGAAATACATTTCCTTGGTCAAAATGTAAATAATTTTAAAGGTCACTATAAAGGTGAGAAATCATCACTAGCAGAGCTTATAAAAATTACTGCACAAATTTCTGAGGTTAAAAGGATCAGGTTTACAACAAGCCATCCATACGAGTTTAAAGAAGATTTAGTTAATGCATATTATGAGGTTCCTGAATTAGTTAGTCATGTCCATCTTCCAATTCAAAGCGGTTCAAATAGAATTTTAGAATTGATGAGAAGAAGATATACAGTAGAAAAATATTTGCTTTTGGTTGAGAAGTTAAAGAAAGCTAGGCCTAAAATGCGTTTCTCATCAGATTTTATTATTGGTTTTCCCAGTGAAGGCAAAAATGATTTTTTGGCAACAATGGAAGTAATCAATGAGGTTAAATTTGATGAATCGTACAGCTTTATCTATAGCCCTCGTCCAAATACACCAGCTGCTAATATGGAAGATAATGTCTCATTAGAAATTAAAAAAGAACGATTAAATATTCTTCAAGATAGACTTAATCAAATTTCATATGGCTATAGAAGAAGAATGGTTGGATTATCTGAAAGAATATTAGTAACAGGCTTCTCTAAAAAAGATCCAGGAAAGTTACAAGGGCGAACTATATGCAACAAGGTAGTGAATTTCCCCAGTGATGCTATTGATTTAGTTGGACAATTAGTTAATATTCGAATTAATGAGGCACTTCCAAATTCACTACGTGGAGAAATAGAAACTTAATCTTTTGTATAATCATCAAGTAAATTTCTCTAATTTATCTCCAGATAGACTCTTAATCCTTTGTGGAGAATTTAATAAAAACCTAAAGCAAATAGAAAAGGCTCTGAAAATTAAGGTCGCTCAAAATGGAGCGTCATTTAAAATTTCAGGGAATCAAAAAGAAGTTGGTATTGCTGTGAATGCACTACAGGATTTAAAAGAAAAAATTGAACTTGATTCTATGATTACGCCTGATGTTGTTCATTTGAGTCTGCATACAGCAAAATTTTCAGAAGAGGATAATACAAATGATGCTCCCCAGATAAAAACACCTAGAGTAGTGATTTCCCCAAGGGGAAAAAATCAAAATCAATACCTTAATAACATCAAAAGTTCAGATCTCACTTTTGGTATTGGTCCTTCAGGTACTGGTAAAACATTTCTTGCGGTTGCATGTGCTGTTGATGATTTATTAACAGAAAAGATAAAAAAAATTGTTCTTGTAAGACCTGCGGTTGAAGCCGGAGAAAAGTTGGGTTTTTTGCCTGGAGATTTAAGTTCAAAAATAGATCCTTATTTAAGGCCACTCTATGATTCTCTCCATGACATGCTTGGAGCAGAAAGAGTTAATAGGCTTGTTGATAGAGATGTAATAGAGATTGCACCACTAGCTTATATGCGTGGAAGAACATTAAGAGAGGCATTTATAATTATGGACGAGGGTCAAAATACAACAATTGAGCAAATGAAAATGTTTTTAACAAGGCTTGGGTTTGGTTCAAAAGCAGTCGTTAATGGAGACTTAAGCCAAATTGATTTACAAAAAAATATCACTTCTGGGCTAAAACACGCTATTAATGTACTTGGTACTCTTAAAAGCATCAAAGTTACAAAATTTGGCGCAAAAGATGTAGTAAGGCATTCATTAGTCCAAGAAATTGTAGAAGCTTATGATAAGTTTGATGAATCAGAAAAACTTTGATATCAACGACCTACCCGAAGAATTTTCCTCAAAAAGTAGAGAGATATTTAAAATGTTTGAGATTTTTATAAAAAGCTGCAACATAATTAAAAATTCTGTTGAGGTAAGCTTCGTTAGTAGAGAAGAGATCAAAGAGCTTAATAAAAAATTTAGAAATAAGGACATTGAGACCAACGTTCTATCATTCCCAAAAAGTGTGATATCAAGAATTTCTAATACATGTGAAGGTGAGATAATAATTTGTAATGACTTTGTACTACAAGAAGCGCGTGAACAGGATAAAGATCCATTTCATCATCTTCTGCATCTTTTTTTACACTCACTCTTACATCTTATTGGGTTTACACATGATAATAAAAATGATGCTATATTAATGGAGAGAAAAGAAATTGAACTACTATCAAAGTTTGGAATAGCAGATCCATATAAGTAATGTCAGAAGAGCCTCCCCAAAGTAGCTTTTTAGAAAAAATAAAAAATATTTTCTTAGTTACTGATAAAAAAAATAACAATATTCAAGCTGGTGACGAAAAAATCGAAGAGATTATTCAGAATGTTATTGATATAAAAGACTCAGTTGTAAGTGAGATAATGATACCAAGGATAAGTATTTCCTTCATTTCAGAAAGCGATGATATAAAAAAAATTATGCTTGTACTTAACGATACAAAACATTCAAGATATCCGGTTTTTAGTGCAGATAACAAAAATGTTTTGGGAGTTTTACATGTTAAGGATCTTCTTAATGTATTAGGCCTTAAAGAAGAAAAATTTAATCTCAAAAAAATCCTCAGAGATGTAAAATTTGTTCCAGAAACAAAAAAAGTTACATCTTTGCTTGAAGAATTTAAAAAAGACAAAGCACATTTAGCGATTGTGCTAGATGAATATGGATCAGTTGAAGGATTGATTACAATTGAGGATATTCTTGAAGAAATAGTAGGTGAAATAGAGGACGAATTTTATGAGGAAAGTGAAAGCAAAATTATCACTATTAATGAAAATGAGTATATTGTTTCATCAACCATCGAGAAGGAAAAATTTGAGGATTTCTTTCAAACAAATTTAGATTGTCCAGAGGTAGAGACGCTTGGGGGCTATATATTGAAAGAGGTAGGACACTTACCAAAAGTAGGCGAAAGCTTAAGGCATGATAATCTCGAATTAATAATTACTTCAGCAGATCAAAGAAAGATCAAAAAAATTACTGTTAGAAAAATTGATTAGGCTAAATTTCCTATCTGGTTTTATATTTGGGTTATTTTTTTGGTCTCTAAGTATCTTTTGGATTTACGACGCAATTAATTACTATGGTGCAGGAAATATTTTAAGTTTTTTCATAACTGGTTTACTAATTTGCTATCTATCAATTTATATTGGGGTATTTTGTAAGTCGATAACTTATTTTAGAAATTCAAAAATAACTATTTTACTTGTACCCAGTATTTTTTATATTCTAGAATGGGTTCGATCTTGGATGATTTCTGGATTTCCATGGCTAAATTTAGGCATAATTGTTGAACCATTTTGGGGTTTTCTTCCATATGTTGGAGCTTCAGGTACCTCTTTTCTTGTAATTTTTCTTCTCTGTCTTTTGTCTTATTCGTTATTAAGCAATAAGGATAATGGAAACAAAACTACATTAAAAAGAACGATTTCTCTTGCTGCAGCTTTTCTAATCTTTTTTATTGGATCTATTAATCATAAAGATGATAATTTAATTGATGGGGAGATTAATATTGGCATCGTTCAACCAATAGATAATGATATAAGTTTGCTAAAAAATGTTACAAACGCAATGAAAAAAGCTGATGTTGTTCTATGGCCAGAGGCTGTAGGATGGTTTGATAATAAAGTTTTTAAGGATCAGGAAATTAAACCTGTTGTTTTGGGTGGTTTTTTTATAAAAGAAGAGGGCAAAGTTTTCACTTCAATGATAAATTTACAAACAAAAGAGAGATATGACAAAACGAATCTAGTTCCTTTTGGTGAGTTTCAACCATTTGGCAAAATACTCAGCTCAGTTAATGAATTTTTTAATATTTCCAATTCAAATATCACTCCAGGACTTAGTAATCAAAAAAGAATTACGGTTGCTAGTTATCCTTTTGCTGGCCTTATTTGCTGGGAGCTTTCATTTAATAATACATTTATTAATAGAGCTAAAGATTCTGGAATAATTTTTCATATTTCAAACGATAGCTGGTATGGCGATAAAATGCCTTCACAGCATTTAAAACATGCAAGAGCTAGAGCTGTTGAATCACAAAAATGGGTTATAAGATCAACAACAAATGGGCTTTCGCAGATTATTAGTCCATTTGGCGATTCATCTGAGATAATTCCAAGGGGGCAGTTTGGCAGCTTATTACAATACAATGTTCCAATTAAAATGAAAAATACAATATATGTGAAATATGGTGACTTGCCCCTTCTGATATTATCTTTTTTAACCTTGATTTTTGGTTTTTTTGAAAAAAGAAGATATGAAGTTTAGATTTGTTATATTAATTATAATGAGCTTAAATGCATTAGCTATTAAAATAGAAGTTTCCATCAGTAAGCAAAAGTTATATCTAAAAGAGAATAATGAAGTCGTTAAAACATACACTATTTCTTCTTCTAGTTATGGTGAAGGTAGTGAAGAGGGAACAAACCATACACCATTAGGTCTACATGAAATAAAGAAAAAAATTGGTCACGAGAAACCAATAGGTGCTAGATTCATAGGCAGAGTATTTACCGGTGATATATATCCCATTTATTCAAAAGAGAAGATTCTTGTTACAGATGACGTTATTCAGACAAGAATTATGTGGCTGTCTGGACTTGAGGAAGGTGAAAATTTAGGTGGGAATGTTGATACATTTTCAAGATACATTTATATACATGGCACTCCTGAAGAATGGCGCCTAGGGCAAAAAGCTTCACATGGATGTATACGTATGTCCAATAGTGATGTTATTGAGCTATTCAATATTGTCGAAGAGGGAACTGAAGTTTATATTAATAAATAAATACTATTTATCTATAAAAATTATTAATGTTTATTTATAAAAACTATTGATATTTCATATTTAACTTATTAATATATTTACAAGTCAGTCTCTCCTCTCCCCCAATGACTGACAGGGGCTTCGGCCCCAATTTTTTTTTAAAATGAGTAAACATATTTCAGACATAGTCGAATTTATAAAGCAATACCCTCTATGGGGCGGTGCCTTTTTTGGCTGTGGTTATCTAATTGGACTCTCAATAAGCTAATGGAAAAGTTTGGCGAAAACTTTGAGCTTGTGATACTATGCTTGATATTCTTAGTGTTGCTTATTGGGATTTCACCAAATGTATAGAATTTTATCATTAATATTTTTAGCTGGCATAATACAAGCATCTTGCCCTGAGATTTTAGATTCAGATGTAAAGATCCTTAATAAAAAAGAATACAAAAATTTATGTGAATTTAGTGGTAAAACAATTCTTGTAGTAAATACTGCAAGCAAATGTGGATTTACCTATCAATACGAACAATTAGAAGATATGTATAGAGAATATGGCTCTGAAAATTTTATGGTTCTTGCATTTCCATCAAGAGATTTTCTTTACCAAGAGTTTTCTGACGAAGAAGCTGTGGAAGAGTTTTGTAGTACAAATTATGAAATTACTTTTCCAATGTTTTCCATTACTAAAGTAAATGCTTCACGTACTCATCCTTTTTATGAAAAATTATTTAAAGCAACAAACGAAAGGCCAAGGTGGAATTTCCATAAGTATTTAATAAAAAAAGATGGTTCAGTGGAAAGTTTTTCGCACAGGCTTGATCCAAAAGATGAACAAATCCTAAGTTCAATTCAAGATTCTTTAAGCTCATAACCATAATCAAAGCCGGTAACAACTATATGGGGCTTATGCTCTGCAAATATACCTACCTCTATGACTCCGTCGATTTTTTGGAAAAGCTTCTCATAGTATAGAGGATCATCAATAACAAGATTATGTAAGTCGATAAGGTAATTTTTGCTATCTGAAAGGTCCTTCCTTATAGTTGTGTTACCAAATTTCTTGCAAGATATTAGAACACTTTCAAGTTTATTTTTCTCTACTTCTAGAGGAAGTGGAAATGCTCCTAACTTGTAAACATGTTTTGAGGAATCAACAATACAAATGAATTTATTTGCTTTAGATGCAACTTTTTTCTCCATAAAGTGCGCACCACCTCCACCTTTTATTAAGAAATGATTCGTATCCACTTCGTCAGCACCATCTACATAAAAATCTAACACTGGGTTTAAATTTAGATCATCAACAACAAAACCTAGCTCATCAAGATATCCCGAGGTTTTTAATGAACTTGAGTAAATACATTTAATTTTATCTTTAAGCTTAGGAAGAAAATTTTTTGTGAAAAAATCTGAGGTACTTCCGGTGCCTATTCCAATCTTGATGCTTTCTTTATGTTTTGATATTAAATCAAACGCACCCTTAGCAGCATTAAATTTTTCATTCATATATTCTTTTATCAGTTATTACTTTATGCAAGCTTACATCTATATTAGTTCGAAAATCATATTCAGTTAATTGAAAGTCATAACCAACCCCCCAAAATTGAGCATTTGTATTAACTGTAAATAAATTCCTAAGGTATTTATCATAGTAACCCTTACCGTATCCAACTCTGTCTAATTTTTTGTTGAACGCTAGAAGCGGAACTAGTACTAGCTCCAATTCTGTTGGCGCAATAAGTTTCGCATTATAGGGCTCAATGATTCCATATTTATTTTTGACAACATCGTTAGTTATTTTTGCAAAATGAAGTTTGCTATTTTTAATTATGGGCAAATATCCGTTTTTGCTTTTTGGTAGTTCAATGTGAGGCTCATTCCTAAAAGAACTAAAATAAGCAATATTTTTTGATTTCTTAAAGTAGGATTGAGAACAAATCTGTTTGTTAATTAAATTAGATAATTTCTTGACCTCAAGATGAGAAAGTTTAAACCGTCTTCTTAAAGCTGTCTTTCTTATCTCTGATTTCAAGATCTGAACCATGATTTTCAGTCACCCTGAACCCTAAGGTCAGGTGGGTAGCTCAATTTAAAAGTAAGGCTTCCTCATTGAGTAATGCACAGCTTCTAAAATTCTGCTTCCCTTCAAATAAATTATCGGTTCTAAAGTAAATTCTGAGAACCAATGATTCAGATATCTTTAATATATAATTTTTTCTGGTTGCTGCAATCATTGATTTAAAAAAATTTCAATTTTTTTCGTTATCTCATTAATGCTTTCTGATTGCTCGTCATCAGTTATATTTAATTTTTCTCGTAATTTATTGTTTTCAATTGCAAGTTTGACTGCAGAGTAAACAATTCCAAAATCAAGCTCATCATCTTCAGGATCTATCTCTTCAATAAGAGAAACCACAGATTTTTCAGCCTTTTTAAATGGTATATAATCCGAATAGGGTATTCTAAATGAAAATTTTTTCTCTCTTATAATTATTTCTACAATCTGTTCGCTCAACCTAAAGATTTACCTCCATCAATATTAATATTTCTACCAGTCATGTAACTATTATCGTTCAATAAATAATCAATTATCATGACAATATCATTAACGCAGCCCATTTTTCTTAATGGAATTTGATTCAATATTTTTTCTTGTACTTCTGCTGAAGGAACATTATTTTCATCCCAAAGAATAACTCCTGGAGCAACGGAATTTACAAGAACCTCTGGAGCTAACTCTTTTGCAAGAGTTTTTGTTAAGTTTATTAAACCAGCTTTAGCAGCTGAATAAATACTGTATCTAGCAAGTCCTTGCTCAGCATGAATGTCTGTGAGATTAACAATTGAACCTTTATTTTTCTTAAGTAAAGAACAGAGATATTTGCTTATAAATATTGGAGCTTTTAGGTTTGATGAAATTAAATTATTCCAATCCTCAAGTGTATTTTTTTCAATTTCTACAGGATAAAAGGTAGATGCATTATTAATGATTGCTGCAAGTTCTTGATGATTAGCCAAGATATAATTACATAATTTCTCTACTTGCTCGTCCTCATCGAGATTAGCTTGAAAAATTTCACATGAATTATCTCTTTTAGCATTAAAATCTTTTTGGATCTCTAATGCGGAATCTACTGAAGAACGAAAATGTAAAATGATATCCCAACCATCTTCATGCAAATGTGAAGCTACTGCTTTGCCTATTCTCTTTGCTCCTCCAGTTATAAGTACTGATTTATTCATTTTTGAGAATTAATCCTTCAATAATTCTTAACTTTTCGTTTTGTATTTCATTGTATTGTTTATTTTGAAGATATGAAAAGTCATAATCTTTAAACTGACTATAAACTCTTTTGATGAAAGTTTCTTTATTTGGAAAGAACTGTAAAGCCCAGAAGAAATCATTATCTTTGTTGTTGTTAACAAATTTTTTAAAAAATTTGACTTTTTCAGATTGCGCTTTGGTTTTATCAAAGCAATCTAACAATTTCCAAAAGTTTAATTTAGTCTGTTTGTTTTTATCTACAATAAGCTCACTTCCTAAGGAATAGTTATTTTTCATTTCAGTAGCACACCATTTTGCGAATGGATCTGAGGGGAACTTACTTGGGATATTCTTTAGATTCTTGAACCAGGGTTTAAGAAGATCAAATTCAACTATTATTTCTAAGAATCTTTTGAAGTTAAACTCTAAAGCTTTTTCAACCTCCGCCCAAACCCTCTCTTTAGGTAAAGAACTTAAAGATCCACTTTCTGAAATATTTTTTAGTTCAACTTTCAGTTCGTTATGCAACTTAAAATCATCTAGGTAAGCATAAAATCGTGCTACCCTAAAAGCTCTTAGAGGATCCTCTTTGAACGCGGCTGAAACGTTCCTTAAGATTTTATTTTCTATATCTTTAAGCCCATTATATGGATCGATAAGATTGCCATTCTTATCTTGTGCAATGGCATTAATTGTTAAATCTCGTCTAAATAGATCTTCCTCTAATGTTACGTTGGGTGAAAAAGAAAAAATAAAATCTTTATGCCCCTTACCAGTGCTTTTTTCTTTCCTAGCTAGTGCATATTCCTCATTTGTTCTAGGATGAAGGAAAACTGGAAAGCTAGAACCAATTTGTTTAAATTTCTTTGATTTCATCTCCTTGGGAGAGGAGCCAGTCACCACCCAATCATTATCAGATGATTTTTTTCCTAAAAGACTGTCTCTAATACTGCCTCCAACTCTGTAAATATTCATTTTTTTGATTTCACAGTAATTATGGATTTATCATAAATATTATATGCAGCAAGAGAACCTCCCCAAACGCAACCTAAATCTATTCCTTTAATTGAAGTATGGTTTGTGACTCCTCTGATTGCAGCCCAGTGACCAAAAACTATTCCATCAAGCTCATTAAGACTTTTATGTCTGTATTTAAACCATGGTTTGTATTTCTTGATCTGTGTTTTATTCATCTTAGTTTTGAGGTCAAGTTTATAATTGCTTGAGATAAACCTCATTCTTGTAAATACATTAACTAAATATCTTCTTCTATTACGTTTGTTTGTAGATTTTGAAATTCTTTTACTACGATCGCTGTACATGCTTCGTAAAAATTCCTCAGGATCTTTCTTCAATGAGTAAGTTAGCTCCTCATTAGCTGCGAGTATATCTTTTACCCCCCAAGATGGAAGAACACCAGCATGTACCACAAGGGTTTTCTTCATATTGTTTTGAATTATTTTTGCAAAAGGAAATTTAAGGAAATAGTCTAAAATATCCAATTTTTTTTTCTTATCGATAATTTTCTGAAGGGTATGATTTTTATCCTTACTTTTTCCTATGTCTAAAATTAAAGCCATCATATGTAAATCATGGTTACCAAGCACACTTTTAACCTTATTTTTAAGAACAAAATCAACAACTTTATCAGATTCAGGGCCACGATTTACGATATCACCGACACAAAAAATGTCATTATTTCTTTTATAATCAATTTGTTTTAAAAGTTGCCTTAGTTCTTGATAGCAGCCCTGGATATCACCAAGAACAAATTTAAATTTGTTTTCCATATTTATTCAATATCTCTAAATAGTCATTAATGATAAGTTCTTCTGGTCTTTTATCCAATGAAAAGCTAAAAGAGGGTATTGTTGAAAAAATTTTCTTCAAAGGGAAAAGAATTTTTTTTCTTGGATGAGAAAAACATACCTGTAAAATTTTTTTAAATTTTAAATAATCTATAGAATTATCAATATACTTTCTGTCCTTTGTAATTTTGATCACACTTGATGTTACTTCTGGCACTGGTTCAAAAGCAGTATTTGGTACGTCAAAAAGAATCTCTATATTTGCAAGTAGTTTTGTTTGCATGGATAGCTTTGTTGATTTTCTATACTCTGGGGCAAATCTTAAAGCTAATTCTTTTTGAATCAAAAAAATACACTCTGAATACACAACATCAGATTCAAGAATTTTGAGGATTATTTGGGAAGATGCATTATAAGGTAAGTTACCAAATATAAATAAGTTATCTTTTTTTACCTCAGACAGATTTAGCTTTAAAAAGTCTATATGCTTTAGAATTAGATTTTTATTTAATTCAAATTTTTTCGATAAAATTCTTATAAGATCTTTGTCAATTTCTACAAGTGTTAAACTTTTCGACTTATAATTTAAATATTCTGTAAGGGCCCCATCTCCAGGTCCAATCTCCAATAAGTTTGAATGAATATTAAAACTAGAACAATCGATGATCTTATTTAAATAATATTTATCCCTTAAAAAATTCTGTCCAAGGTTTTTTTTAAAATTTGTGAACATTCCCAGCAATTTTAATGCATTCAGTCATACTTGAAGGATCAGCTATAAACTTTGAGGCTATATCTTCAGCAGTTCCATGATCTACAGAAATCCTTGGATATGGAAGGCCAAAAGTTATATTAACTGTTTTCTTAAAATCAATTGTCTTTATCACAGGTAAAGCCTGATCATGAAACATCGATAAAAAACCATCATAGTCTTGTTTTAAAAAAGCCGTATCTGCTGATAGTGGACCACTCACCCTTAGCCCTTCAGATTGCAATAGTTTAATTGCAGGTTCTATTATCTTCTTTTCTTCGTTTCCAATTGTTCCATTTTCTCCTGCATGAGGATTAAGAGCTAACACACATATATGAGGATTAGTTATACCAAAAAAATTATGCAAGCCTTTTAAAAATATTCGTGCCTTATTTAGGATAAGCTCTTGAGTTAGTTTTTCAGGCACATCCGATATTGGAATATGAGTTGTAACAAGACCAATACGCATTTTTGGATTTGAAAGAACCATCAGCACTTCACTAGACTTTGTCACATACTGCAAGTATTCAGTATGTCCTCGAAAATTTTTTTTGAAGCTTGAAGCGATACTTTTGTTTATTGGCCCAGTGATCATACAGAATTTATTTTCCTCTGCAATTTTAGAAGCAATATCTAAATTTTTAACAACGTACTCGCTGTTTGTTTTATTTGAAACACCTATATCATAATCATTTACTAAAACTGGTGTAGTTACATTTAGTTTTCCTATTAAAACATTCTCAAGATTTTCGTTTTTTATGTATGGAACTTTTGTGCCAAGTCGACTGAATGCTTTTTCTAGTATTTGTGGATCACAAACAACAAAGAACTTGTGTAGATACTTATTTAATTGTAGCTGGGTAACAGATTTTAGAAATACTTCAGCACCAATGCCTGATGGATCGCCTAAACTAACAACAATGTTTCTTTTGATCAATACTCTTTAATTTCAATAAAAGCATCTGCTCTTAACTCTTGCAAATCAGTTTCAAGTTCTTCCTCAAACTTCCGGTTGTACAAATAGCTAAAAGCTTGCTCAGCTATATTTTCATCAGTTTTGTCTTTTACCCTTGTATTTAGAACTTCCAGAATATGCCATCCATTCTCAGTAAGAAATGGTTCTGAAACAACATTAATACCCTCTGCCATCATTCTTTGTTCAAATTCAAAGACATATCTTCCTTCACCTGCCCAACCTAAATTTCCTCCCTCTTGTTTTGATCCAGGATCATCGGAGAACTCTTTTGCTAGATCAGTAAAGTTTGACTCTCCAGACAGAATCATCTTTCTCAACTCATTTATAAGATTTTCTGATGCAGTAAGATCTCTAATTCTATTGGGAGAGATCAGTATATGTCTTACCTCCCATTGCTTTTCAAATTTAACAGATGGCCCTCTTTTGTTATCCAAGTACAAAATATGACTTCCTACACCACTTTCTACAATATTTGAGAATTTCCCAATTTCTAGTTGATCAATTTCTTTTTGAAATAATGCAGGAAACTCTGTTATTTTTCTCCATCCTAGGTCTCCTTTGTTTTCATCACTTGATAACTCAGCAAAAGCACTTTCGCTTGACATTCCACCATCAAGGAAACCTTGAACCTTTCCAAGTGCATCCTGAATAGAGGCACTATCATTTCTTTTTACTAAGATCTGAAATACTTTTAATTCTGGTCCTAGTTGAAACTTTGCTTCATCTGTATTCAGAAAATTATCTAACTCCTCTTTTGGAATAGAAATTTTATTTTGTATTCTTCCCTGTTGTACTCTTTGAATCTTAAGTTGATTTTTAACCTTTTCTCTAAATTGGTCATACAAAGTACCCTCTTTTTCTATGAAATCAATAAATGTCTCAAGAGTCATATCGCTGGACTGAGCTATTCTTTTTAATGTTAAATTAAGTTCCTCGTCGCTTATTTTTATTCCAACTCTATCTGCAATCTGCAATTGTAGTTCCTCAAGTATTAGCCTTTCTGTTACAGATTCTCTCACTTCTTTTTCAGAGCCAACAATCATCCCATTTACTGCAGCATCTTTCTTGTAGGCGATTATTTCTTGAACTATCTCAGATTCCAACACAACTCCGTCATTGACAATTACAGCTATTCTATCTAATTCATTTGGATGAATTAGATTAGAAAAAGCCAAAAGAAAAAGTACTCTAATTATAAATTCCATTTTGTAATATATTTTTCAAAGGGTTTAAACCTTTTGTAAGCCCAATTAACTCAAATTCAAAACTTAGGTTATTTTTTACTACTGTATTAGTCAAATTTATTTGATCTATATAACTGAAACCAGTGCTCTCCAGAGGAACATATGGAAAGAATCTTGCTCTTTCAAAAGACAATCGAAACTTAAGACAATCATAGCTCCACTCGGTTCCAATAACGTTTTCATTTAATGTTTTATCCTCAAATGAATATTGAGTTCTAGAAAATAAAATAAAGTTATCGAAATTCTTTCTAAATTTAAGAAAATAATTATTTATTCCCATTAGAGGATAACTAGCCATTATGAACTTATTTTTTTCAATTGATAAGGATGAAGAATCTCCAACATAGTCAATTCCAAAAATGTTAGACATAAACTTTTCCTTCTCAAGGCTATAATTTCCTTTGACCCTAATGTTGATATTTCCAAAGTCTTTATTAAAGTTAAAAAAAACCGGCTTTTTAGCATAGAACTTTTTGAAAACCATACTTTCATTTTCAAAATTATATTCTTCATAAAGGTTTGTAGAAAATGATGCATTTAGCCCTTTATACATATTTGAATAATAAAGGAAAACCTTTCTTTGGTTTCCACTCCTATCTCTTCCAAGCCATGAGTTCAGTGAAATATTTGATTCTGGTGAAGGCATTTTAGGATAAGAATCTAAAATTGGATAATTACTTTCGTCATTAAATGTCGACCATAGATAGCCGATTTTAAGTTTTGTATTATTTGGTGAAAGTATTTGTTGTATAACAAAATTCGATGAATTTTGGTTCTCAATAATTTGCGCGTCTTTTATTTTATATTCAGACCAGTAGGCTGCAAGCGACGTCTTAAGTGAAGCTTTTGAAAGTAGTATGTCTTTTGTTAATTCAAGGTCTCTTGAAGTTCTATCAACATTTTTAAAGACTTTGTAAGGGAAGTCCATCCTCATATTATCCATCGACATCTTTTGTACAATTGGAGCATTTTGCCTATTTTCAAATTTGGAATATTCAGAACTTCTTTTTAATTTCCAATCAAAAAAATTGTAAAAGGCTTCGTATTTAAAAAAAGTCTTTTCATGATTAATTGGGCGCAATAAACCTAAACTTTCAAACCCGTGATTGCTAAGAGTAAATATTCTATTAGTTGTTAAATAAGTAAGTTCAATTTTTTTATTAAGGTCTAGAGCTCGTCTGTTAGTTTGTAAAAACTTATATCCATAGTTTTGTATAAGTGAACTTCCACTAACATCAGAGAAATCTACATGAAAATTTAGCCCATCCGTTATCTCATAATTAGATTTCAATCTGTAAATCCATGAGTTCCGATCATCATTTAAAGCAAAAGTATTAAAGGTAATATGGGATTTCTTATTTTGAAATGCATAAGATATTGATGCTCCAAGTCTGCTATTTGTATAGATTGGCTCAAAGGTGGTAATAGATCTGTCAGTTTTGAATCGATACTTATAACTTATATCAAAGTTTGAGTCTGTTATGCCTAAATTCGGTATGTTTAACGTATCTTTATCGTCAAGTTTAATATCACCAATCCAAAAAATAGGAACTTCAAAAATCTCAACCACTGAATTATCAATTTCAACATCATTTGTTTTATCATTTATGACAGCCGAGGAAGACCTTATTTTCCATATGGAGTTATTTTCACAGGTCGAAAGTTTTATATCCTTAAGTAAGACTTCGTTATCTGTTATTTTTGCATCTGAAAAAAAGATTTTTCTAGACTCCGAAATTTCAATATAACCTTCTGAAATTTTAAGCTTATCATGATCATCTGATGGACAATCAGAGTAAACAAAGCTACAAGATTGGATCATCAATAGATAGATAAGATTTTTTATTTTGCACATTAGGTTGTTATTATATGACTTTAACACTATAGGAGTAGTTTCATGAGTCTCAAAGATAAAGTAATTTTTATTTCAGGTGCAAGCAGAGGTATTGGCTTGGCAATAGCATTAAAAGCAGCTAAAGATGGAGCAAAAATTGCGATTGCTGCCAAAACAACGGAACCACACCCCAAGTTAGAGGGAACAATTTTTACTGCAGCAGAACAAATAGAAGCTGCTGGTGGGATGGCTCTTCCATTAAAATGTGATATTAGATTTGAAGAGAGTCTAACTGATTGTATAAATCAAACTGTTGAAAAATTTGGAGGTATAGATATCTGTATAAATAATGCATCTGCAATAAACCTTACAGGGACATTGCAAACAGATATGAAGAGATATGATTTGATGCATAATATAAATGGAAGAGGTACATTTCTTACAAGCAAGCTTTGCTTGCCACATCTTTTAAACGCTTCGAACCCGCATATTCTTAATATTTCACCACCTCTTGATATGGATAAAAAATGGTTCAGTGGTAGTGTTGCTTATACAATTGCCAAATTTAATATGAGTATGTGTGTTTTGGGAATGGCGGAAGAATTTTTAGGAAAAGTGGCAGTCAATGCATTATGGCCGCGTACAGCAATAAAGACTGCTGCAGTTGCAAATGTTTTAGGTGGAGGGGAGATTTACCAAAAATCAAGAGATCCACAAATAATGGCAGATGCAGCTTATGTTATTTTAAATAAAGTGAAGGATAAATTTACTGGAAATTTTGTTATTGATGACACAATTCTAGCTGAACATGGTGAAACAGATTTCAGAAAATATTGTGACTATCCTTTTTCTGAACTTACTCCAGATTTCTTTGTACCAGATGATGTGTATCCGGTCCCACAAGTTGTGAAGGATAGTTGAAGGAACTAATTCAAGAGGCCAGTGCATGGTCATCGAAGATACTTGGTAAGGAAACCACGTCTATTGAGAAGCTTAGAAAAGAAGCAAGCCTAAGAGACTATTACAGAGTTATTAGTGGTGATCAGTCTTTTGTTCTAATGGATAATTTTGACGATTTAGAAGGGGCCACAAAATTTTTGTACATTGGAAAATTATTTAGAGAGAATAATCTTCCTGTGCCAGAAGTTATGGCATTTTCTGAGGACCTTAAATACCTACTTCTTGAGGATTTGGGGAACGAAGTTCTTGATCAAACGAACATACTGTCTGATGAAGCAATTCTTACAAAGAGCATTTGCCACATAGCTAATATTCAAAACCTCCCTCTTGATGTTTTGCAATCATTTTCAAAAGAGTCTCTAGAGCACCAAACTTTTGGCTTTAGAAATGTTTTCCAATATAAGGGAATTGTGCTCACTTCTAAAGAGGAAAAGACAATATCCAATTTACGAAATTTTCTCGTTCAAATGTTAATGACGCAACCTTTTGTCCCCTTACACAATGATTTTGAGAGACGAAATTTAATTTTAAATAAAGAAGAGATTTATATAATTGATTTTCAGGATTGTTGTGTAGGACCAATGGGTATTGATTTAGCTTCAATATTATATGAACACGATAGATATTATGACGAAGAACTAATCCTAAGCCAAATTAGAAGTTTCCTCTCAAAAAAAAGTTCCAACATGAAACAGAATAAAGTTCTTGAATATGTCTTTGTCGCTTTAGCTCACAGATCGATACGTATTGTGAGTACATTTGTTTCTTACTTTTTAGAGGGCAAGTTGCTGAACAGAAAAAAAGACTTAGAGAAATTTATTATTCGTATAGTTTTTAGTCTCAACAAACTGAATAGAACTGAAGAAGCACAAATAATAAAAAAACTTTTATGAATGTTATTATTCTTGCCGCAGGTTTTGGTAGAAGACTCCAAGAACTTACTGAAAACACACCCAAACCACTTATTGAAGTAAGAGGAAGACCACTAATATATTATCATTTAGAAAAAGTACTTTCTCTTAACCCTGACAGAATTGTCATTAATACACACTTTTTAGCTGACAAGCTTGAAGATAATATCACCCAAAATTTCCCGACAGATCAAATAATTTTCAGTAGAGAAGAGAAAATTTTAGGCACTGGAGGGGGCATAAAGAATGCTTTTAATTTTCTGAGTGGCGATGAGGCATTAGTTATTAACTCTGATATTTTTACAAATTTAGACTATTCAAAGCTTCAAGGATTTAAATCAAATACTGTGTTTGCAATTAAATCTAACTCTGATTCTGACTTTGGTATTGCAGACGGTTACGTAAGTTTGCACGGCGATCAAAATTATACTTTTTCTGGTATAAGTGTAATAAACAGATTATCTCTCGAGAGTGTAAACGAATCTAAGTTTCACTACTGGCGCGATTTACTAAAAAATTTAGCAGATAATAACGAGCTCAAAGCGGAAATCCTCAATGTAAGTTGGTATGATGTTGGTAGTAAAAAAGTGGTCGAATTTTTAAATGAATACTAAAGTAATAGCTCCCTCAATTTTATCTGCTGACTTCGCAAGATTGGGAGAAGATGTAGAGAGTGTGCTTGAAGCAGGCGCAAATTGGATCCACTTCGATGTTATGGATAACCACTATGTACCAAATTTAACCTTTGGACCAATGGTTTGTAAATCATTAAGAGATTATGGAATTAATGCTTTTATTGACGTGCATCTAATGGTTAAGCCAGTAGATGAATTAATTGAAAGTTTTGCAGATGCAGGAGCAAATCTAATTTCGTTCCATCCAGAAGCAAGTAATCATGTACATAGGTCTATCCAAAAAATTAAAAATAAAAATTGTCAGGCTGGTTTAGTTTTAAATCCTGCAAGTCCCTTAAACCTAGTGGAGGATCTTCTTGACGAAATAGATCTTGTGCTTCTGATGTCAGTCAATCCTGGTTTTGGTGGTCAAAAATTTATTCAGAAAACTCTTTCAAAAATAAAAAAATTAAAAAAAATAATTGATAAGAAAGGATTGAATGTAAGAATTGAAGTTGATGGAGGTGTAAATCTTGAAAATATTGGTGAAATATCAAGTTGTGGGGCTGATACATTTGTCATGGGCTCAGCTATTTTCAATTCTAAAAGTTATGATCAAACAATTTCTAAGGCACATAGTCTTATTTCTTAGCATCTATACCTATGCAGAAAACCGGTATTTGAATGATATTGAGATTTCGATTACCACTGCCTCTAGCAAGGCTGAAAGAGCGTATGGATTAAAAAATAGAATTAGCCTAAATGAAAATGAAGGGATGCTATTTATTTGGCCAGAACTTTCAAGAAAATGTATGTGGATGAAAGATACATCAATACCTTTAAGTCTCGCTTATCTTGATGAAAATTTTTCTATACGAGAGATATATAATTTAGAACCATTTTCACTTGAAAGTCAGTGTTCAAAATCTAACAAAATCAAATATGCCTTAGAAATGAATCAGGGATGGTTCAAAAAAAATAATGTGACAATTTTTTCTAAATTGAAGTAGCTATAAATAACGACTTAATGTGGTCATTGATTTAGCAGTAATCTTCATAAGGGATTTCACTGGTGTAGGAAGATTTTCGCTACCTCTAGATTTTGCTTCAGCTCCATGTTCAGCTTCTTCATCAAGCATTTTCTGAAGAATATCTCTACTTTTTTTATCGGACTTAGACATTTCACTTAAGTGCCTTTCAAGATGTTCCACAACCTGTTTTTCTGTTTCCTCTATAAACCCAAGACTTTTTCTATCTCCAAAAAAAGACGCAATCGAACCAAGTGCGAATGAACCAACATAATAAAAAGGATCAAGAACTGATTTTTTACCACCAAGTTCCCCTAGCCGCTTTGTGCACCAAACTAAGTGTTGATGTTCCTCATCACCTGCTTTTATAAGGTGACGTTTCACTTCGCTTGATTTTGCAAAGAAAGCTTGTCCCCTATAGAGAGCTTGTGCTGCAACTTCACCGGATGTATTTACGCGCATTAAAGATTTTGAATGTTTTTTTACATCTTCTGGTAACTCATTGTCTTCCGTAAAATTCTCTTCATGATTAATAATCCTCAAAAAATGATTAATCTCGCTTGCAAATTTCTCACTAAGATTCATAAACTTCTCCAATATCTTTTCTGAAAATCATATCTTCAAAATACACATTTTTTATATTTGTATAAACTGCTTCTTTACAAGACTTAATAGTCTTACTGGAGGCATTGAGACTAAAGACTCTTCCACCATTTGTAATTAGTTTTCCTTCCACAATTTTCGTACCAGCATGAAACAATTTAACACCATCAAATCTAGATAATTTGATAAGTTTATTTCTTTGATAATTATTTGGATACCCACCCGAAGCAATGACTACCCCAAGATTAGCTCCTTTATTCCAAGTAATTTTTGGTTCTCCTCTTTCTAAGGCTTGAAGGATTATGTCTAAGAGGTCTGACTTCATCTGCATCATCAAACATTGAGTTTCTGGATCGCCTAATCGGCAATTAAATTCCAGAACTTTTGGAATGTCATTCTTAATCATTAATCCAAAATACATGAATCCAAAATAATTCACTCCAATATTTCTCAAACCATTAATTGTTGGTTTAACAACCATCTCAAAGATATTTTTTTTTAAACTTTCATTTATCAAAGGTGAGGGTGCAATACAACCCATGCCTCCTGTGTTTGGACCTTTATTTCCATCGAGTAGAGGTTTGTAATCAAGACTTGTTTCGAATGGTATAAATGAATCAGGGGTAAGAATCCCCATATAACTTAATTCAGTTCCAAATAAACATTCCTCAATTATGATATTATTGCCAGCATCTCCAAATTTAAGATTGTTCATGACTTCATTCACCCAATTTTTTGCTTCATCAAATTTTTTAGCCACTAGAACCCCTTTTCCAGCTGCAAGACCGTCAGCCTTCAACACAATTGGAAATATTGAGTTTTTTAAGTACTTAATAGCGTCTTCTGAAGAAGAAAAAAATGAAGCATCGCCAGTCGGAATATTATTATCAAATAAAAATTTTTTTGAAAAGATTTTTGATCCCTCCAGTCGTGCTCCCTTTTTATCAGGACCAAATACAAGAACATTGGATTCAGAAAGGTAATCTTTTATACCATTAACCAATGGATCCTCTGGCCCAACAATTACCACCTCAATTGCATTATGCTCAACAAAATTTTTGATTGAAGAAAAATCGTTTGTATCAATTTCTACATTTGTGCAAGCACTTTCCAATTCAGTTCCCCCATTACCTGGAGAAACAAAAATTTTACTAGCTCTTTTAGATTGGCTTAACTTCCAAGCAATTGCATGTTCTCTACCACCTTGGCCAATAACTAGAATATTCATTAGTGCTTAAAATGCCTCACACCTGTTAACGTCATTGAAAGTTGATGTTCATCAGCAGCAGCAATAATCTCCTTGTCCTTAACTGACCCCCCCGGTTGAATAATATGTTTTATACCATTTTTTGCAGCAAGGTCTATATTATCCCTGAATGGAAAAAATGCATCAGAAGCAAGAATGCAACCATTAGTATTAAGATTTTGTTCTTTAGCTTTCATCAGTGCAATTTTAGTACTTACAACTCTACTCATTTGTCCGGCACCTATACCCAAGGTCATTTTGTTCTTCGCTAAGACAATGGCATTTGATTTAACATGCTTTGCTACCTTCATTGCAAAAGTTAAATCTTCTAAATCATCTTTAGTTGGTTTTGCTATTGAGATTGTATTTAACTTAAGTTGATCAATTTTGGTGTCATCTATATCTTGAACTAAATGTACACCAGAGATAGTCTTCATTTCTTTTTCTGCTTGAGTTCTTGGCATTGATTTCAAAACTCTAATATTAGGTTTGGTTTTCAAGGCCTTTAATGCTTCTTCATCGTAATCAGGTGCAATTAAAACTTCTATAAATTGATTAGCAATCATCTTTCCTACGGTACTTGCATCAACATTTTTGTTCAGTGCTATTACTCCTCCAAAAGCAGAAGTAGGATCAGTGGAAAAGGCTTTTTCATAAGCATTTAGCAAAGAGTTACTTGAAGCTACACCACATGGATTGGTATGTTTTACGATAGAAACTGTTGGCTCAGTAAATTCATTACAACATGCCCACGCAGAAATTGCGTCAACAACATTATTATAAGATATTTGCTTCCCTTGAAGCACATTTTGAAAATCAATTGGACAATCCTCATCAACTAAAAAGCTTGCTTTTTGGTGTGGGTTTTCACCATATCTCAGCTTTATTTCGTTAAATTGATTCTGAGTATTTCCAAACCAATCCGAGATACTTAAATCATAATTATGTGTAGTTTTGAATACCTCGTATGCTAATTTTTTTGAGTCCTTAATGCTCATACCATTAACTTTAACTTTTGAGTAATTAGTTGGGTTGCATACTGTGATTGTATGTTTAAAATTTTTCGCTGAAGCTCGAAGCATCGCAGGACCACCAATGTCAATTTTTTCGATGATATTTTGTTCGGATGTATCTTTTGCTACTTCTTCTGAAAAAGGATAAAGGTTTACTACTACAAGATCTATTTTTTTAATTCCTAACTTTTTGAGCTCCTCATGATCTTGTTCTCCTCTGGCAAGAATTCCGGCATGTATTTTTGGATGTAAGGTTTTAACTCTTCCATCAAACATTTCAGGAGATCCTGTGTATTTTGACACTTCCGTAACATCTATCCCGTTCTTTATTAAATGTTTAGCTGTCCCTCCTGATGACAGGATTTCAACTTTATTTTTTACTAGATGTTTTGCAAGTTCAATTATGCCAGTTTTATCGAAGACACTTAGTAGGGCTGTTCTAATTTTAATCATCATAGAAGCCCATACTTCTCAAGCTTCTTTCTAAGTGTGCCTCTATTTAAACCTAATATTTTGCTTGCTTCAGATTGGTTACCCCTGCATTTTTTTAATACTACTTCTAAGAGAGGAGGCTCAATTTGACTAAGAGTCAATTGATATAATTCAAGTGGTAACTCACCATCAAGATTTCGATAATATCTTTTGATTGCGCGTTTTACTTCGCCTCTTAAGCTCCTTTTATTTGTATTAAATTTTGTACTCATTTAATAGTGTATAATCCAAAATTAGTGAAGATTCCCTCAATATTTATAAAAAAAAAGTTTAGTAAAAATATTGATCATTTTTTAGACAATAGTCAAACACATTATTTAAAAAATGTTTTAAAAGTGAAGAAAAATGATGTATTTGATGTTTTTAATGGAGAGGGACAAAAACTTAGCTGCACCCTTAAAGATAAGGATTATATAGAAATTAATTCTTTTCTAAAAGTAGATAGAAGATTCAACACATCAGTTCTCATCCCTTTTCAAGAAAGAGGTAGATTTGAATTTTGTTTGCAAAAGGTTGTAGAAGTAGGTGCAAAAGATATCTACTGCTATCTTTCAGAAAAAGACCGCCTGAAGTTAAGTTATGAAAAGGAAATACAGAAAATTGAAAGGTACAGAGAAATAATAAAATCATCATTTTTACAATCAAATAATTTCTTTCTACCAAAAATTAATATCCTTAGTGAACTTACACAATTTAAATTTGACAAATTTATTAATAAAGTTGTCCTTCAACCTGAATCAAAAGAATTACTTAAAAGCGATACTCAGTGTGATCTTCTTATTACCGGAAGTCGTTTTGGTTTTTCTGAGAATGAATTAGAATTATTTCATAAAAAAGGAGTATGTTTTAAAAATTTAGGTAAAAATATACTTAGAGCAGAGACAGCACCATTAGTAGGCCTCGCAATACTAAATATAAAATGAAAGTAGCATTTATAGTAAACGATTTTGATTATATAAATTTAGACAAAGACACTTCAATTTACTTGATCCATGAGGGTCTAAATCTAAAACATGAAGTCGAGGTCTTAAATATTTCAGATGTCTCATTCAAAGATAATGAAGTTTTTGGGCTATGTAAAAAAATTGCTTTCCCAGACAAAGATTCATTAAATTTTAGCCTTGGCAAACCAGAAAGTAGAAACTTGCGAAACTTTGATTTTGTTGTCAATAGAGTGACTCCACCTTTTAATAAAGAATATTTATATCTTACCCTTCTGCTTGAATTAAAGAACATAAAATGTATCAATAGCACAAAGTCTCTAAGGGAAAATAATGAGAAACTTTCGATACTTAATTTCCAAAATCTTATTCCAAAAACCCTAGTCACAAATTCATTTGACAACATTAGAAACTTTCTTATCAATGAATGTGAAAAAATTGTTTTGAAGCCATTGGATGGGATGGGTGGAAAGTCTATTTTTGTTATTAATAAAGGTGATAAAAACCTTAATGTGATCTGGGAAAATATTACTGATAATGGAAGAAAACATGTAATGGCCCAAGAGTATGTTAAAGATTCAGATTTGGGGGACAACAGATTGGTGTACATTAATTATCATCTCCTTTCAAAAAAAGTAGTAAGAATTCCGTCTGATGAAGATTTTAGAGGGAATCTAGCAGTTGGAGCGAAATCAATTGTAAAAGATATAACGGAGTTTGACGAGGAAGTATCTAAGCAGATAATTCCTTATCTTAAAGATAACAGTATCTATTTTGCAGGTGTTGATTTTCTTGGAAGAAAATTGTCTGAGATTAATTTAACGTCACCAACATGTTTGCAAGAGATACACAGAGGTTCAAGTTTAAATCCTGGGAAAATTTTTTGGGAGGGTGTCGAATAGATAACATCTCAAAAAAAGGTTTTCTTGTGATAGCGTTGGATTTTGGAGTAAAAAAAATCGGCAGTTGTGTGGGCAATTCTATAACTGGAACTTCCACTCAATTGAAGTTGCTAAAAAATAATAAGACATTCCATCAGCAGTTAGAATTGTTAAATAATGAATTTGACCCAGAATTATTTATTATTGGCTTGCCAAAAAATCCAAAAAATCTGTTTATAAAAAGTTTAAACAAAACAACAGACTTTATTACAAATACCTTAGATAAACCATACGAACTTACTGATGAGTCTTTCACAAGTCAAGCTGTTGAAAAAGAATTCATGAATAACAAAGATAGTAGATCCGCAGAGCTAATTTTTGAAGGTTGGTATAATGGCAGATAAATCTGGCTATATACCAAGAGAATTCATAGACAGACTAGTGTCAGAATCAGATATAGTTTCTGTTCTTGGAAACTATGTAAAGCTTACCAAAAGAAGCAATAACTTTGTTTCATGTTGTCCATTTCATGAGGAAAAAACTCCCTCTTTTACAGTCAGCCCACAAAAGTCAATATATCACTGTTTTGGCTGTAGTGCTGGAGGGAATGTTCTTACCTTTTTACAAGAGCATGAAGGCCTAACTTTTGTTGAGGCAGTTGAAAAGTTAGCAGAAATTAATAACGTAGAAATTCCCCGAAATAAAAATGCAAATACTGAGTCCTTTGATAATATTTTTTCCATAAATGAGATAGTTTCAAAGAGTTATCACAATTGTCTTAAAGAAGAGGGTACTAATCAATCGAAATACCTTCTTGATAGAGGATTCTCTCAACAGATCATAAAGAGTTTTTTTATTGGATTTGCTGAAGGTAGGCAAGAAAAATTGATCTCACATCTAAAGGGTAAATTCTCCGAAGATGATCTAGTTAAATCTGGAGCATTCATGAAAGGTCAACAAGGGCTATACCCTTTTTTTAGGAATAGAATTACTTTTCCAATTAAGAATCTTAAAGGCAAAGTTATAGGTTTCGGTGGTCGATCGATAGATGAACAAATGCCAAAGTACCTTAACTCAAAAGATAGCAAATTCTTCAGGAAATCTTTTGAATTATTTGGTTTAGATAAAGCAAGATCTGATAGAGATTCTGACTTTTTTTTACTTACAGAGGGATATACAGATGTAGTAATGCTTAATCAATTCAATATTAGTAATGCCATTGCCTCCTTGGGAACATCTTTTACTGATAACCATCTGAGATCATTATTTAAATATAAAAATAAAGTAGTATTTTGTTTTGACTCCGATGAGGCAGGGTTAAAAGCAGCATGGAGAGCATGTAAGATTTCTTTATCTCAAATGCGCGACGATAAAACAGTAAGGTTTCTATTTTTGCCTAAAGGATACGATCCGGATTCATTTGTTAAAGAACATGGAAAAAAAGTCTTTATGGAAAAAGCTCAAAAATCTATGGAAATTGAGCTATTTGTTTTTAATTACCTCAAGCGAGGAAAAGATCTAAATTCACTTGAAGATATAAGATTAATAAGTCATGAATTTAGAGGCCTCTTGAAAGGCGTGAAGTCAGAGATTCTTAAAGAGACCTTGGCAAGGAAATTATCATTAAAACTTGATATAAAAAAAGAGACATTGATTGCAAATGAGAGTGATGTTATCCCTGTCAAATCTACACCCAAAATTAATAATAAAACAGACAATATTAATAAAAGTTTTATTTTGTTATTGAACCTTTATGAAAATTATCAAAAGGAACTAGAAGCTTTTGATAGTGACTTCATAACCTACTTGAATACTGAATCTAATGAAGATCTAGTTCAACTTAGAGATTTGATTAATTCAATGAAGAGTGGAAGTGTGGCTCATAAAGAATCTAACCTTTATGCTCAAGCGTCACTTTTGGAATTAAATCTTAATCAAGATGAAATAAAATCCGAGTTTTTTAGATCAACTGATGACATTCGATTTAAGTTTGACAAAAATTTTCTGGAATTTTTAGAAAAAGAAGTTCGAAGGAAGAATCTTTCGATGCTGAGAAAAGAAAATCTGCAAAAAGAGATGAATTTAGTGGATAATGTATCAAATTATGATGAAGAGCTTATAAAACTTTTAAACTCCTATAGTTGATTTTTATTAGTTTACGAGCATATAAAAAAAATGTCAGACAAAAGCGCCCCTAAAAATGAAGTTGCACAATTAATAGAGCTTGGAAGGGAGCAAGGCTTCCTGACTTATGCTGATATTACAGACATGTTGCCGGATGGCTCCACTGATAATGATAATTTTGAAGAAATTATCCAAGTGCTTAGAGACATGGGAATAAAAGTCTTTGAAAACACTCCCGATCAAGACGAATTAATGCTTGGCGAAGATGAAGATACCGATGAGCTGGCTGCAGAGGATGCTGTTGCTGCTCTTTCCCAAACAGAAATTGAATCTGGTAGAACTACAGATCCTGTAAGGATGTACATGAGGGAGATGGGGAGCGTGGATTTGCTCACTAAAACTGGGGAAATCGACATAGCAAAAAGAATTGAAATAGCAATGAAAGAGGTTCTTTCTTTATGTGCAGAGTATCCACTCTGTATAGAGTATATTCTCGATTTCTTTCAAAGGATCAAGGATGGAGAAAAGAAAACCCAAGATTTAATTTCAGGATTTATGTTAGATGAACCCGAAAATGATATTGCTGAAGAAGTATTTGATCAAGATAAAGATCTTAATGAATCGGAAGATGAAGATGAAGATGAAGA
>CENJ01007941.1_pt1 | contig 32437 bp, 36 predicted proteins | sample 356161 | NCBI WGS metagenome assembly CENJ01 (sample SAMEA2619531, study PRJEB7988) | marine metagenome | biome: marine biome (ENVO:00000447); feature: surface water layer (ENVO:00002042); material: "saline water (ENVO:00002010), including plankton (ENVO:xxxxxxxx)" | depth 5 m | reverse complement strand
TCTGTAATTTAACTTGAATTTTATCACCAATTTTATATATCTTCCTAGACTTATCTCCAATCAGAATATTTTTCTTTTCATTATAAATAAAATATTCATTACCTAGGCTTGATATATGAATTAAACCTTGAAGTGGGACTTCCTTTGTTGATATAAATAATCCAAAATTCACTATTGAATTCACAGTTGCGTCAAAGGTCTTACCTATAAATTTTTTTGCATAATTACATAATAAAACGGACTGTAATTCTCTTTCTGCTGCTTCAGAATTTCTCTCGTTTTCAGAGCACAATAATCCAATTTTTTCTAAAATGTTAGAATTATATTGAATTTTATTTTTTTCAATAATATTTTTGATTATTCTATGAACTACTAAATCAGGGTAGCGTCTAATTGGAGATGTAAAGTGGTTATATGATTTTAGAGCCAATCCATAATGTCCTATATTATGAGGGCTATATTCTGCTCTCGCCATTGATCTTAAAAGGATTGAGGTTACTAGATGATCATCTAATTTTTTTTTAGATAAATTTATTAATAAGTTAATTTCTTCACCATTTGGTATTTTAGACTTTGAAAGATTATAACCAAGGCTTTTCAAGGATATAGCAGCATCTTCTATTTTTTCTAATGTTGGCTCATCGTGTATTCTGTATAGCGAAGTAAATTTATTTTTTTTGATAAACAGACTACTTGCAACATTTGCAATAATCATACATTCTTCAATAAGCTTTTGTGATTCTAATCTAAGATTATTCTTTATACCCTTAATTTCATTAAATTTATCAACCACAAAAGAAAATTCTTGTGAATCGAAATTTACCGCATTTCTTTTTTCTCTAGATTTTCTAAGTATTTTGTATAACTTAAAAAGATTATCTAGATTTTTAATTATGTTTGTATCTTTGAAAATATTTCTTTTTTTAAAATGTTCTTCAACTTGACTGTACGTTAACCTAGCTGAAGAATTAATAATCGCATTATAAAATTTATATGATTTTATATCACCAGCATTGTTTATTATCATTTCAGCGACAACAGTAAGTTTGTCTTCATTTGGTTTTAGAGAACATAAATCATTTGATAGTACCTCGGGTAGCATTGGTATTACATAGCCCGGAAAATATGTAGAGGTGCCTCTTTTTTTTGCTTCTTTATCAATATTTGAATTATTTTCAACGTAATGTGCGACATCAGCTATCGCGACATATAGCTTCCAATTTTTTTCTATTTTTTCGCAATATACCGCATCATCAAAATCTTTTGCGTCTTCACCATCAATTGTTACAAAAGAAAGTTTTTTTAAATTTTTTCTTAAGGCAGTGTCTTTTTTTATCTTCTTATTTTTAAATTTTTGTATATCCTTAACAATAGCTTTATTCCAATTATTATTAAGATTGTATGCTTTGATTATTTTATTAATTTCAGATTCAAGACTAAATTTTATTTTTTTCATACTAAATTTTATAGATCATAAATATAGATTAACTTGTATAAGTAGGTAATTAAGATTTATTTTCAATGATTGTATTTATTAATCCGCAGATTTGTTTACTTTGGATATATCATCTAATTTTATGACACTTATTTTTTCAGAGTAATCCCTTATATCTTGCGTTATCTTCATAGAGCAAAAATTTGGCCCACACATAGAACAAAAGTGTGCATCTTTAGCTGGTTCTTGCGGCAGAGTTTCATCATGAAAATTTTTTGCTTTTTCGGGATCTAATCCCAAATTAAATTGATCTTCCCATCGGAATTCGAATCTAGCTTGTGATAATGCGTTATCTCTTAGTTGTGCAGCATACTTACCTTTCGCTAGGTCCGCAGCATGAGCTGCAACTTTGTATGCAATAATTCCTTCTCTGACATCTTCTTTATTAGGCAAACCTAGATGTTCTTTCGGAGTAACGTAACATAGCATTGCTGTTCCATACCAACCAATCATAGCAGCGCCGATCGCAGATGTTATATGATCGTATCCCGGTGCTATATCTGTTGTTAAGGGGCCCAATGTATAAAATGGGGCTTCATGACACTCTTCTAATTCCTTTTGCATATTTTCTTTAATTAAGTGCATAGGAACATGTCCAGGGCCTTCAATCATAACTTGAACATCATGCTTCCAAGCAATTTTGGTAAGCTCTCCAAGTGTCTTTAGTTCGGCAAATTGAGCTTCGTCATTTGCATCTGCAATAGAACCTGGTCTTAGTCCATCACCTAAAGAAAAGGTTATGTCATACTTTTTCATTATTTCACATATTTCCTCAAAGTGCGTGTAAGTAAAATTTTCTTTATCATAGGTCAAGCACCACTTCGCCATTATTGAACCACCTCTTGAAACTATCCCAGTGGTTCTATTCTTTGTTAATGGAATGAATTCTTTTAAAACTCCAGCATGGATTGTAAAGTAGTCAACTCCCTGCTCGGCTTGTTCGATTAATGTTTCTTTATATATTTCCCAAGTAAGCTTTTCAGCTCTACCTTTAACTTTTTCTAATGCTTGGTATATAGGAACTGTTCCAACAGGCACAGGAGAGTTTCTCATTATCCATTCTCTAGTTTCGTGAATGTTCTTTCCTGTAGACAAATCCATCAAGGTGTCGCCACCCCACCTAGTTGACCAAATCATTTTTTCAACTTCTTCCTCAATAGATGAAGAAATTGTTGAATTTCCAATATTTGTATTAACTTTTACTAAAAAATTTCTACCAATTATCATTGGTTCTGACTCGGGGTGATTTTTATTTACTGGAATAACAGCTCTTCCTTCTGCAACTTCTTTTCTAACAAACTCGGGAGTAATTAAGCTTCTTTCTTTAAAATAATCACCGCCATTTTGTTTCATTAAATGCTCGTATTCTGCATCATTAGCTAATCTATCAAGAAGTACATTTTCTCTAATAGCTATATACTCCATTTCAGGTGTAATTATTCCTTTTTTTGCTAAATGCATTTGTGTGCAATTATTTTGATATTTTTTTGATCTATCAGAAATCCAGTTTTCTCTTAATTTGGTTATTCCATTATCTAAATCAATCTGATAGTTATCGTCTGAATATGGCCCTGATGTATCATACACAGGAATTGGCGGATTATCTTTAATAGACCCGTCAGTATTTTTTGTAGGATGCTGAAGAATTTCTTTCATTCCAACTTTGACTTTGTCGTCTGACAACATTGGGACGTATATTTTTCTGTGACATGGGTTTTGTATTTTTAGTGCATCTGTAGAATTTTTATTCAGTTTAATACTTTTTGAATCTTTTTTAATACCGTTTTCTGCTGTCATGATGATCCTATAATACAATAAATTTACTGTTGCAAAAAGCTCTTAACTAAATAAACTTATCTGACATATGAGAAGTTTGCAAGTGTATTTGATATAGTACTTTATATTAGTTTAAATAGTTTGAGAGATATGAGAATTACAAAGAAAAATATGATCGAAAGCCAATTAAAGCCTGAGGGAATAACCTGTCTGGATACAATTGATTGTATTTCTAAAATAAATAGAGAGGATTTCGTGCCAGAAAAGTATGCTGATTCCTCGTACGCTGAATTTGATATACCTCTAGGTAATAATTATTTTATGTTAAGACCTATAACTGTTGCAAAAATATTACAATTGTTAGAAATAAAAAAAAGTGATGATATTCTAGAAATTGGCACTGGCACTGGATATTTAACTTGCTGCCTATCAATTTTAGGAAAATCCGTCGATACATTGGATATTGATAATGGTATCCAAGCAAAGGCAAAATCATCTATTAATAATTATAATTTATACAATATCAGTTTCATAAATGAGGATGTTTTCTCAAACTGGATCCCAAAAAAGAAATATGATGTTATTGTTTTGACTGGTTCTACAGACTCTAGAGTGGAAAAACTTGAAGACTCACTTAATCAAGATGGGAGAATGTTTGTAGTTACTGGAAACTATCCTGTAATGGATGTAAATATTATTAAACGCGTTTCAGAAAAAAAACTCATTATTGACCAAGCATTCGAGACAACGCTTGATCCATTAAAAAATATTTACAAGAAAAGTTGTTTAAATTTTTAACACAATTATTAATATGATTGAGATGTCAGCTTTAGAGCTTAATAAATACATTACAGATAATCCAAATACTGTGCTTATAGATGTTAGAGAGTCATGGGAGTATAGTGTTGCTTTTATAAAAAATTCAATACATATTCCGATTTCAGAAATTCAAAATAGAATGCATGACTTTGAAGAAAATGAAAATATAGTTTTTATTTGTCATCATGGGATTAGAAGCCGAATGGTTGGAATATATTTTCAACAAAATGGCTTTAAAAATACTATTAATTTAAGAGGCGGAATAGACTCATGGGCTAAAACTGTCGACAATGAAATGGCAGTTTATTAAAAAAATACATTATGAAATTTTCTTTATTATTTTTCTATTTATTAAGTTTTTATATTTTACCGGTAAGTATAATTCAAGCTGAGGATTTAGTAGAAGTTTATAATGTTGCGGTTAAAAATGATCCTGAAATATTAGCCGCAGAAGTAAAACATAAAGCAGTTATGCAAGAGTTTCCAATTGCAAGATCATACCTATTGCCAAATTTAAAATTTTCCGCTAGTAGTCAAAGGACAAGAGAATCTATAGATGGTTCAGTTTATGGTAGATCGTCTTCAACTTCCCAATTTACAACTGATGAGTATAGTATAAATCTTAAACAACCATTGTATCGAAGAGACTTATTTACTTTATTAGAAAAATCAGAATATGAGGTTGCTAAGTCTCTTGCAGAGAGAGATGCAGCCAGACAAAATTTAATTATTAGAGTTTCTGAAGCTTATTTTAATATATTAGACAGCATTGATAATATTCATTATGTTCAATCAGAAAAAGCTGCGATTAAATCACAGTTAAATGAATCAAAAAAAAGATTAGAAGTTGGCTTAATTGCAATAACAGATTACGCTGAAGCGCAAGCATCATATGATTTATCAGAAACGCAATATATTGAAGCTAAAAATTTGAGTGATCTCACGAAAGAGTCATTGTATGTATTAACAGGCAAGCAGTTTGAAAATTTTTCATCTTTGGCTCTTAATATAAAAGTTAATCAACCTCAGCCAAATGATATCAAGTCATGGGAAAACTTCGCTATTCAACAAAATCTTGAGCTGCTGGCTTATAAAAGAGCTCAAGATATTGCTTCATCTAATGTAAAATATGAAAGATCAAAACACTTTCCAACTATAGACATATATGGCGCAGTGAAAGAAACTGATAAAGGTGGTGGTTCTTCAGGAGCATTTGAATCAAATAATGATTATATTGGCTTAGAGCTTAATATACCTATTTTTATTGGAGGAAATACATACTACAGTAGTAAAAAAGCCGCTTACTTAGAAGAACAAGCTAGATATGATTTGATTAAGAAGAAGAGAGAAGTTGTAAAAGAAGCAAGACAAGCATTTTTGAACTTGAAAACGAGTATTAGTAAAGTTAATGCTTCAAGGAAAGCACTTGAATCAAATGAATTATCAGTTAAATATAATAAAGCAGGGTTTGAAGTTGGAACAAGATCCACAACTGATGTGCTTTTATCATTGAAAGATTTATTTAAAGCTAAGAGGAATTATTCCAAAGCCAAACATGAGTATTTGTTAAGCAAATTGAAATTAAAACAATCAATTGGGACTTTGTCAGTAGAGGATCTAAAAATTATTAACTCGTGGTTAAATTAAATGATCTATAAATTAATATATAAGCTTGTTTTATTTTTTATATCACCATTTATAGTAATTTATATACTTGCTAAAACTATTAAAGACGATAAAAATTATTTTTGTAACAAATTCGGACTTAAACTTGATTTAAAAAATAAAAATCACATAGGTATTCATTGCGCTTCTTTAGGTGAAGTTAATGGGGCAGAAAGTGTTATTAAGGAAATTAGCAAAAGTAATAATGTATTAATTTCGACGAATACAATTTCAGGTAAAAAACAAGCAAAAAAACTCTTCCCAAAATTAGATGTTATATACTTTCCTATTGATTATAGGATATTTATATATTTATGGTTTAGAAAAATTAAAATTCAAAATTTCTTAATATATGAAACAGAAATATGGCCAAATTTTTTTGAATTTTGTAACAGTAGCAGTATTAAAATTTGCATGATTAATGCAAGAATTTCAAAAAAAGTAATTACAGGCTCAAATGTATTAAAAGAAAATTATAAGTTTGCATTAAATAGTTGTAAATTAATTTTATGCAAATCTGAGTACGAGAAAGAAAAGTTTTTAAAATTGAGTATCAATAGCGAATTATTATCTTGCCCTGGAAACTTAAAATATTCAAGTGTGTTAAATCCTAATGATGAAATATCAATCTTTAGAAACAAAAAAAAGAGTTTAGAGAAAATTTCTAAGTTAAATGAATTTTTAATTAATGATAATAATTCCCAAGAATACATAAAAAATCCTTTTTTTAATTATTTTTTAATGGCCTCAACTCATAGTCCAGATGAGATTTATTTTTTAAAATCTATAAAATATTTATTAAAGAATAATATTCCTGTGGTTATTGCTCCACGTCATATAAAAAGAGTAGCTGAACTTGAAAATTTCTTTAAAAAAAATAATTGTAATACACTCTTGTACTCAACATATCTAAAAAATCCTAAAAATAATGATAATAAAGAAAATTTTGTCGACGCAGAGTTTAAAGATGTTCTTATAATTGACACATTTGGTGATCTTAAAGATTTTTATTTTCAAGCGAAATTTACATATGTAGGTGGAGGATTTTCGGAAAGGGGTGTGCAAAACATTATAGAACCATCTAATTTTGGAAATGCAATTTTAGTTGGACCTAATACTGATAATTTTTACGAAGAAATAGCTTATCTAAAAAGAGAAAATGGAATAACAATAATAGATTACAAAGATACTGAGAATATTGAAGAAAGTATTTTAAAATATGTTAAAAAACTAAACGAAATGAGTTTTGATGATAGGTTTGAAATTGGTATAAATGCAAAATTATATACATTACAATTTAATGGTGTTTTAGAAAAATATTTAAAAATTTTAAAAGAAGAAAAAATAATCACCTTATGAATTCATATATTGCATCTTTAAATTCGTCTTGATAATTTTTAATTTTTTTTAATGATCTCTCAAGCCTGTAGATGCTTTTTATGAAAATTTTTTTATTATCGGTAAAAAATGATTTATCAAAATCTAATAAAAAGAACTTATTGTCTTCGCTTAATATAATATTTTTTGAGTTTAGATCAAAATGATATATATTTTTTTCAAAAAAAAATATGAGTGTTTTTTTTAAAGATTGCCATAAAACATCATTCATTTTGTTATTAACAATCATTTGATACAATGTACCTTGATTTGGTACTTTGCATGTTATTAAATCAGTTTTATAAGTAAAGCGGTTATAAATTACTCTAAAAGCTGCTGGTTTTGGAACTGGAAGGCCGTCTTCATACATCTGTTTCAATAAATTATATTCCTTTAATGATCTTGTTGATGCTAAATTACTAAAAATATATCTGTCTTTTGAGATTTTTGATACGAAACCACCTCTTGCATAATGTTTTAGAAAATAACTATTATTTTGATAACTTATCTCTAATGCTTTATTCCTCCCATCCATACTGGATTTGATTAGTCCCTTTTTAGATATATAATCAATGTTAAATAATTTATCAGTGAAATTATGAATTGCTTCAGGATCGTACTGTATATAGATATTTTTATTTTTAATAATTTTATCCATTATTCATTATATGCAAAATAATAAAAAAAAAGTAGATAATATATGTATTTTAAGGACTTCATCTCTTGGTGATATATGTCATATGTTGCCTTTTATATATACTCTTAAAGCAGAATATCCGAAAGCTAAAATTTCTTGGATTATTGGCAAAAATGAAGCCAAATTTATTGATAAGATTGATGGGATTGAATTGATAATATTTGATAAAAATAAAACCATTAGTTCTTATATTGCAATTGCAAAAAAACTGAAGAATATAAAATATGATATATTATTTATTATGCAGGTTTCAATACGTGCCAATGTTATAAGTTTATTTGCTAATTCAAGAATAAAAGTCGGATATGATTCTGCAAAATCAAGTGATCTTCATCATTTTTTTTCAAATACCAAGATTGAGTCTTCGCCACATTCGCATGTTGTCGATGTTTTTTTAAGTTTCTTAAATATTTTAAATATTGATAAGAAAAATTTTTTGTATAAATGGGATGTTAGTGAAAAAATTTCTAAGCAAGAATTATTTAATAAATTTTCTGACTTAAAGTCTAAATATTTTGTCTTAAGTCCATGCTCAAGAAGTATAAACAGAAATTGGATTATAAATAGATATGCAAAAGTAGCAGATTATATTTATGAAAAATTCGATTTACAGTGTGTTTTTACTTCTTCGCCTAGTAATTATGAAAAACAATTTATAAATCAAATTATAAGTAATATGAGATCAAGCCCTTTAAATTTATCAGGTTTAACGAATATTCATGATTTATTATCTTTAATAAAGTATTCTGAATTTTTAATTAGTCCAGATAGTGGGCCAATCCATATTGCAACATGTGTTGATAAACCAGTTATTGGTTTGTATGGAGTTACAAATACAGTAAGAGCAGGCCCTTATATGAGCAAAAATCTATGTGTAGATAAATATAATGATGCATTATTAAAGTTTTCAAATAAACAGCCACATGAAGCAAAATGGCGTTTTAAAAATAATCATAAAGATGTTATGAGCTTAATCAGTACTGAGGAAGTAATAAAAAAAATAAATGAATGTTATGAAGGAGGAAGAGTATTTTGATTATTATTTCGGGCGCAGCAGGATTTATTGGGTTCAATATCGCTAAAAGATTAAATTTAATGGGTATTGAAGATTTAATACTACTGGATGATAAAGAAAAGTTTCCAAAGCCAAAAAAATTTTTAAATTTAAAATTTAAAGAATATAGGCATTATAGAGATTTAAAAAATCTTGGAAATATTACATGTATTTTCCACCAAGGAGCATGTTCGGACACTATGGAGTACGATAAAAATTTCATGATGGATATAAATTTTGAATATTCGAAAGAAATTTTATCAATTGCAAAATCATGTAAATCAAAATTTGTTTATGCTTCAAGTGCATCAGTTTATGGTTTAAATGAAGACTCCGAGGAAATACGAGCAAATGAAGCCCCCCTAAATATTTATGCTGAGTCAAAACTGTTATTTGATCAATACATAATGGCTCAGGATTATCCTGCTGTTGGCCTAAGATACTTTAACGTTTATGGGAGAGGTGAAGAAAACAAAGGAAAGATGGCTTCAATGGCATATAAGATGAATGAAGAATATGTCCAGTCAAAGCAAATTTCTTTATTTAAAGGCACGGGTGGATATAAAAATGGAGAGCAAAAAAGAGATTTTATTTATATAGATGATGTTGTTTCTATAAATATATTTTTTATGAATAATTCCTTTCATGATATTTATAATGTAGGTACGGGAAAAGCAGAGACTTTTAATGAAATAGCCAATAATATTTTTAAGTACTATCAAGACGAAGAGGGTAATTTTAACTATATTGACATGCCAGATTATCTTGTTCCAAAGTATCAAAATTTTACTGAGGCAAATATCTCAAAATTAAAAGCTGTAGGATATAACTATGATTTTTTTAGCTTACAAGAGGGTATTAGAAATTATTTAAATGACTTGAATACATCATCTGCCTGAATTTCCACTAAGCAATTATAATGTCCATACTTGCATATTTTTTCAAAACAAGGACTGCAGGGCATTCCTTTATAATGTATCTCTTTATTCATAGTTAATGGTGGAGTTAATTCTGGTGATGTAGCTCCGTATATAGATATTGACCTAGTATTAGTAGCTGAAGCAAGATGCATTAATCCTGAATCATTAGAAACACAAAAATCGGAAACATGCATTAAGTCAGTAGCATCAGCTATTGTAGTTTTACCACACAAATTAATCATATTTTTGCTAGTAACAATTTTATCTCCAATATTTTTTTCTTTATCACTTCCTAATATTAGAATAAAAAAATTTTTATTTAGTTTTTCACCAAGCTCTTTGAATCTTTCTACCGGCCACATTTTAGATGGACCAAAAGCTGCACCTGGAGCAAAAATAACTATTTTTTTTTCTAAATTTAATTTATATTTTTTAAGCAGTTTTTTCATGTTTTCTGGATCTGGTTTTAGATCTGGGTAATATTTTTCATCTAATTCTTCTTCCGTCTTTGAAAACATAGACACGTACCTGAAAGCAGTTTTTCTTCTATTTTCTTTTGTAAATTTTCTAAGATCATTTATTAAAAGATATCTTGATTCTCCTAATTCACCTGTTCTAATTGGTATATTTGCTAGATATGGTATTAAAGCAGACTTTAAAGATCTTGATAAGATTATGCTTCGATCATAATTCCCTTTTATTTTTCTTGCCAAATTTAATCTTTTAAAAAGCCCAAGTTCTTCATGATTACAATCTAAGGTTATCGCTTTGTTAATCTCTGGCATCCTTTCAACTAAATTTATAAAAGTAGAATTTACTAAAATATCGATTAAAATGTTTGGGTTTTCAGATTTTACTTTCTTTAAAAGTGTTTGTGACATTATGATATCACCAAGCCAATTTTGTGGAATAATTAATAGTTTTTGCATAGGCATAAATCTAATCTGAAGATTTAATTATTTTTTCTATAATTTTTGATGAAGAAAAGCCCTTTAAAAGGGGAATAATCTTTACTTTTCCTTTATTTTTTTTTACAAAATCGCTTCCAACAATTTCATTTGCTTTATAATCCCCGCCTTTCATTAAAATATCTGGTTTTATTTTTTTGATTAAGCTTATAGGTGTTGATGTACTAAATTTTATAATAAAAGCTTCATCTAAAGTCGCTCTTCTTAGCATTTCGATTCTATCCTTAATATTATTTATTGGTCTCTTATTTCCTTTTAAATTTTTTACAGAAGAGTCATCGTTTATACCAATAAAAAGAAAATCAACAGAATTCCTTGCATCATCTAAATACTTTGTATGACCTCTATGTAAAATATCAAAACATCCATTTGTAAAACCAATAGTTAGGCCAAGTTTTCTTACAAGTTTAATTATATAGTTCAGCTCACTATCATTTTTAATTATTTTATTATGCTCATATAGTTCTTCAAATATCTTATAGAATTCATCTTCAATTTCTTTATCATCAACTTCTTCATATACTTTATTTGTGAGTTCTTCTGCATTAATACTTTGCGCACCAAGTTTTTTTATAACTTCTCCAGCTGCGATATTTGCCACAATTGATGCAAAATGCATATCCTTCTTTTGAGACGAAATATAAGTGCTGCAAAGAACTGCTATGACAGTATCACCTGCACCTGTAACATCAAAGACTTCTTTTGAAGAAGTGGCTTTAATATGTTTTGATGGAATACTTTTTCCTACTAAAATCATTCCATCAGATCCTAAAGTTATTAATATATAATTAATACTTAATTTTTTTGATAATGATTTAGCTTTTGAAATTATTTCTTTATGATTTTTACAGTATCCTACAATATTTACAAATTCTTTAAGATTTGGGGTAATTGCAAAAGCACCTTTATAATGGCTAAAATCATCACCTTTAGGATCAATGAAAATTGGTTTATTATTTTTATTTGCTATATTAATTAAATTTGAAATATTTCTAATTGAGCCTTTATTATAATCTGAAATTATTATTGCATCTGAATTTTTAATGAGCTTTTCTGTGCTTTTTGTAAATGTATTTTTATTTTTTAAATTATTGATTGAATCGTCATCAATACGAATTAGCTGTTGATTTTGACTTATAACTCTTGTCTTAACAGTGGTTTTAAAGTTTTCAAGAGAGTTTAATATAAGATTAATTTTTTGCGATTTAATCAACTTAGTTAAAATTTTTCCATTAATATCTTTTCCTATATTTGTAATAAGATTTGTTTCAATGCCAAGTGATCTTACATTTGCTGCGACATTTGCAGCACCTCCTGGTTTCATAATTTCTTCTTTAATCTTTAAAACAGGAACTGGCGCTTCTGGGGATATGCGATTTATAGTTCCAAATGAATATTTATCTAGCATTGCGTCACCAATAACTAAAATTTTTGATTTTTTAAATAAACTCATTATTTTGTATATCCATTTTTGATATATGTTTTCTTTTTATTAATGGTTTCTCTCAGCAGTTTATCATTCTTAGAAAAATTTTCTCTACTATTAATTTCATGTTTTAAATGTAAGACGCCTGTTGAAAAGATAGCCTCTTTTCTGAATATATTACTATTAATAAGTCTTACAACTAAATCAGAATCTTCTCGCCCCCATCCAATATATGATTCATCGTAACCATTTATATTTATAAAGTCACTTTTCCACATGCCTAAGTTACAGGTTTTTGCTCCTTCCCATTTTGTTTTTTTTATTTTTCGAAAAGGATAATTAATTATCCTTAGGATAGGTAATATCCTGTTCATGTCCTTAAAAATTCTTAATTTGATTAGTTTCATTTTACTAATCAAATTAATATTAATTTTTTCATTTATTATTTTTTTTGAAAATGTTTGAGATAACATGGCTCTATTACCTCTTGCAAAGTACCCATTCTCAGCAATTTTTTTATGATTTTCTATAAAATCATCAAAAGTTATACAATCGCCATCTATGAAAACGAGATAATTACCAGTAGAAATTTTTACAGCTTCGTTCCTAATTTTAGCAGCACGAAATCCATCATCATTGTGCCATACATGGCTAATTTTAAGTTTATTTTCATACTGTTTTATTAATTTTTCAGTATCTTTTGTTGATCCATCATCTGCAACAATTATTTCAAAGTTTTTATCTTTTTGAGTAAGAAAAGAGTTAAGACATTGTTCAAGAAAATTTGGACTATTATAAGTTGTAATGATTACTGAAACTAACATCACTTAATTAATAATGTACCTGAGATTTTTTCATCTTTTTTAAAAACATACTTTATTTTATGATTGTTAACCAATCACTATATTTTTCTGATTTTCCATTAACAATGTCAAAGAATTTTTTTTGTAGAATTTGTGTAATTGGACCTCTTGATCCATTGCCAATTGACCTGTCATCTAATTCTCTAATAGGAGTTACTTCAGCAGCTGTGCCAGTGAAAAAAGCTTCATCTGAAATATATATTTCATCTCTTGTAATATTTTTAACCTGAATATTTATTCCTTCATCTTCAGCTATCTTCATAACTGTTCTTCTTGTTATACCATCAAGAGCCGAATTAACTTCGGGAGTATAGATAGTTTCATTATTTACAATAAATACATTCTCCCCACTTCCTTCTGCAACATAGCCGTTAACATCTAAAAGTAGTGCTTCGTCGTAACCGCAGTTGAGTGCTTCTTGAAGAGCAAGCATGGAATTAATATAATTTCCATTTGCTTTAGCTTTACACATTGTTGCATTAACATGATGTCTTGTATACGAAGAGGTTTTAATTCTAATTCCATTTTTAAGATTATCGTCACTAAAATATGATCCCCATTCCCAAGCTGCAACCATTAGATGTTCTTGTAAGTTGTCAGCACGCAATCCCATTCCTTCAGAACCATAAAAACACATAGGTCTTATATAACCAGATTTTAGATTATTTTCTTTAACAACTAGCTTTTGGGCATCTTCAATTTCTTTTTGAGAGTAAGGGATTTTCATACCAAGTATTTTTGTAGAGTTAATCAATCTCTTAGTATGATCTTCTAATCTAAAAATGCCGGTGCCTTTATCTGTTTTATAAGCTCGAACGCCCTCGAATGCACCCATACCATAATGAAGAGTATGTGTTAAAACATGAACTTTTGCCTCACGCCATGGAACCAAATCACCATCTAACCATATAAAACCGTCTCTATCAGACATCGACATAATAACTACTCCATTGATATAATATTTTCATTTGCATATGCAAATGAGAAATATTATCATTTATCATAAAAAACAACCTAAACTATATAAATTAAGGAAAATATATATGCAAAATACACGTTTTTTTAAGAATAATAAAGCTTTCGGAGCGATTTTAATATCATTTAGCATTCTTTTCTCAACTAATAGCTTTAGTCATTCTGGTGGAAGCCACACTGATGATGAAGTCAATGTTTACTCTGGCAGGAAAGGTAAATTAATAGAACCGATGCTTGATCGTTTTCAAAGCGAGACTGGTATTCAAGTAAACTTAATTACAGCGAAATCTGATGCATTAATAAAACGTATTGAATCAGAAGGAGAAAGTTCACCTGCAGATTTATTTATCACAGTAGATGTTGGGCGATTAGACAGAGCAAAAAAAATGGGTTTACTTCAAAAAATTGATAGTTTTACAATACTAAAAAAAGTTCCACCATATTATATAGATAAAGATCGTGAATGGGTTGGTATATCTAAAAGAATTAGAACAGTCGTTGTCTCAAAGAACATGAAAGACAAGAATAACCTTAATAATTTTGAAGATTTGGCCAAGAGTCAATGGAAAAATAGAATTTGTGTACGATCTTCAAATAATATTTACAATCAATCTCTCGTAGCTTCTCTTATTGCAAATTACGGTGAACAAAAAGCCGAAAGTATTGTTCAAGATATAGTCAAAAACTTTGCTAGAAAACCATCTGGCAATGATAGAGCTCAAATTTCTGCAGTCTCTAAGGGCGAATGTGATATTGCCATAGTTAACCATTACTATCATCTATTAATGTTAAGTTCTAAAGAACCCGATAAAAAGAAAGCAGCAAATGAAACCGAGGTTATATTTTTAAATCAAAGTAATATAGGTGCACACGTAAATATTAGTGGAGTTGCAATTCCAAAATATGCCAAAAACTACGAAAATGCAAAAGAACTTATTTCATTTATGTTAGATAAAGACGCACAAGAATGGTATGCAAAAACAAATAATGAATATCCAGTAATTAAAGATGCTGAGGTTAGTCAAATATTAAGTAGCTGGGGTAATATAAAGTTAGATGAAGCTGCACTAAATAAGTTAGGCGACCTCAATCCAAATGCTGTAAAATTAATGGACAGAGTTGGTTGGCAATAAACTAGGGGAAATTCAATTTTAAATTTAGAAAGATTAGCAATTGTAATTGCATTATTTTTTATGATCCCATTTGTATATTTGGGATCATCGGTTTTTTTCCCTTTTAGTGAAAATTGGCATCACATTATTGATAATGTATTAATGGATTACTTCATAAATTCTCTATCTCTTGCAATCGGCGTAGGTTTTTTTTCTTTTATATTAGGAACAGTAACTGCATGGCTGACATCTATTTATGATTTCCCATTTAGAAAAATAATTTCATGGCTTTTATTAATGCCACTTGCTATGCCAGCTTATATTATTGCAATAACATATGTAGGTATCATTGATAATTATAGTTTTTTGCCAGATATAAGAAATCTTTTTGGTGGGATCGTTATGATTTCTTTGGTTGTGTATCCTTATGTATATATATTAGCAAGAGGCGCATTTATAGAACAGTCAAAAGAACTTTATGAAAATGCTCAAATACTTGGTTCATCACAGTTAAATATTTTTTTAAAAATTTCTATTCCAATGGCTAGACCCGCAATAATTTTAGGAGTTACTTTAGCTGCCATGGAGGCCCTTGCAGACTTTGGTACGGTTACTTTTTTGGGTATTCCCACATTTACAACGGGAATTTTTAGAACATGGTTTGGAATGAACGATACTATAACCGCAACTCAAATGGCAACTTTATTTCTAAGCATTGTTTTTATTTTTGTTTTTTTAGAACAAAACTCAAGAAAAAAAATTCGCTATTCAGAAAATATTAAAACGCAATCAATATTAAATTATAAAAAAACATCAAAAAAAAATAATTTTATGATAATTTTAATATGTATTTTACCTTTATTATTTGGATTTATTATTCCTTTCATCCAATTATCATATTGGTCAATCTTTATCTCAAATGAAATTCTAGATGCTAGTTTTTTTAAAACCGTTAGAAGTACATTATTTCTAGCATTAGTATCAGCTGTAATAATTTCTTTAATTTCAATATTAGTTACTTATGTAAAGAGGCTTAGACCAAAAAGTATAACTAATAAATTTATGCAAGTTATTACACTTGGATATGCAATCCCTGGACCAGTTATAGCTATAGCTGTGATGATTCCTCTTTCGACTTTTGATAATTTTATTAACCAAATCTTTATAGAGAAATTTAATATCTCAATTGGTCTATTTTTAAGCGGCACACTTTTTATTCTAATATTTGCATACTGTATAAGATTCTTAACAGTGTCCTCTAGAACCATAAAAGCAGGACTTGATTCTGTAAGCTTAGCAACTGATGAAGCCGCTAAATCTCTTGGTGCAAATAATGTCTCAATGTTTTTTAAAATTCATTTTCATATGTTAAAAACACCTTTATTAATCAGTTTTCTAGTTGTTTTCATTGATATCATGAAAGAGTTACCTATAACTACAATTCTAAGACCGTTTAATTTTAATACTTTATCTATAAAAGCATTTGAGTTGGCATCTGATGAAAGAATTGCTGATGCATCAAGCTCTGCAATAATGATTGTTATAGCCGGAATTATTCCGGTTATATTAATTACAAAAAATATATTGGGAAAAAGAAATAAGGTATAATTTCTTTAAAATAATTAAGGTATAATTTTCCAATATGAATACAAAACTCGTCATCTCAAATTTATCTGTAGCGTTTGAAGAAAAGAAGAATGTGCTTTCAAATATAGATTTAGAAATTAATGATACAGAAATTGGATGCCTGCTTGGACCAAGTGGATGTGGAAAAACGACGTTATTAAGAGCTATAGCTGGATTTGAAACAATTAACTCAGGCTCAATTTTAAAAGACGGAGTTTGTATATCTAATAATTTAGAGAATATGCCAATTGCGAGTAGAAGCATGGGAATGGTCTTTCAAGACTATGCACTTTTCCCAAATATGGATGTAAGTTCAAATATTGCATTTGGGCTAAAGGATTTATCAAAAGAAGAAAAAAGTGATCGAGTAGATTATCTTTTGGATTTAGTAGACTTAAACCAGTGTAAAAATAAATATCCTCACGAATTATCAGGCGGAGAACAACAGAGAGTTGCTTTAGCCAGAGCATTAGCGCCATCACCTGATATTTTATTAATGGACGAACCGTTTTCCAATATTGACGCAGAAATTAAAGAAGATTTAGTATCTGATGTTCGCGATTTACTTAAACAATTAAAAATGACTTCAATAATCGTCACACATGATCAATATGAAGCCTTTAATATAGCTGATAAAATTGCAATCATAAACGATGGAGAAATTCAGCAAGTAGGAAATCCTTATGATATTTATCACAAACCAAACAACAAATTTGTTGCCGATTTTATAGGATTTGGCGTATTTATGCCGATAAAAAAATTAAACAATGAAGCTTTTGAAATACCACTTGGAATTCTTGATGATAACAAGATTAAAAATGATTTATCAAAATATACAAATGCAGAAATATTGATTAGACCAGATGATATTATTCATAATGATTCAAGTGACTTAAAGGCAGTAGTATTGGAGAAACAATTTCGAGGCGCGGAATTTTTATATAGATTATTATATAATGAAAAATATCCATTACTTTGTTATGCGCCAAGTCATCATAATCATGCGATTGGCGAGTCGATCGGAATAGAACTTGATATGGAGCATTACGTTATATTTGAAAAAGATGAAAAAAAATAATACAAGATTTTCTAAAGAAATAGTAAAGGGTTTTGATAGAGCTCCAAGTAGAGCTATGTTAAGAGGAGTTGGTTTTAAAGATAATGACTTTGAAATACCTCAAGTTGGAATTGCTTCTACATGGAGTGAAGTAACACCTTGTAATTCGCACATAAATAAATTAGCAGAATCAGTAAGTAGCGGGATCAAAAGAAATAATCTTAAGCCAGTTATATTTAATACAATTACAATATCTGACGGAATCTCAATGGGAACTGAAGGAATGAAATATTCCTTAGTCTCAAGAGAGGTAATCGCTGATTCAATTGAAACTGTTGCTGGATGTGAGGGATTTGATGGAATAATAGCAATCGGCGGATGTGATAAAAATATGCCAGGCTGCTTAATAGGTCTTGCAAGACTAAATAGACCTTCATTATTTATTTATGGCGGCACAATTATGCCTGGAGTATATAAGAATAAAAAAATTGATATTGTTTCAGTATTTGAAGCTGTTGGTCAATATGCAAAGAAAGAAATTTCTGAAAAGGAATTAAAAAGTATTGAAGAAAAGGCAATCCCTGGACCAGGATCATGTGGTGGTATGTATACTGCCAATACAATGGCATCAGCAGTTGAAGCATTAGGGATGAGTCTTCCAGGCAGTTCTTCTCAAGCCGCAATATCTAAAGATAAAAATTTAGACTGTATAAATTCTGGCAAAGCAATGAAGAATTTATTAGAAAAGAATATTAGACCCAAAGATATTATGACTAGAAAAGCATTTATCAATGCAATTACAGTTACAATTACATTGGGCGGATCAACAAATGCAGTTTTGCACTTATTAGCTATGGCAAATGCAATTGGAGTTAAGTTGGAATTAGATGATTTTACTAAAATTGGAAAGAAAGTTCCTGTTTTAGGAGATTTAAGACCAAGTGGAAAATATATGATGTCTGAGTTAGTTAAGATTGGAGGTATTCAACCTTTAATGAAAATGTTGTTGGATGCAGGGATGCTCTATGGAGATTGTCTAACTGTAACTGGAAAAACATTAAAAGAAAATTTAAATAAAGTAAAAAAATATCCAGCAAAACAAAAAATTATTAAACCTTTAAATGATCCAATAAAAAAAGATAGTCATCTTGTAATCCTTTATGGAAACTTAGCTCCTGATGGCGCAGTGGCCAAAATTTCTGGTAAAGAGGGTTTAAAATTTCAAGGGAAAGCAATAGTTTTTAATTCTGAAGAAATTGCAATGAAAGCTATTTTAGATGGGAAAGTAAAAAAAGGACATGTTGTTGTTATAAGGTACGAGGGACCAAAAGGTGGTCCTGGAATGAGAGAAATGTTAGGGCCAACCAGTGCAATTATGGGTAAAGGTTTGGGGAAAGATGTTGCATTGATTACAGACGGAAGATTTTCTGGTGGAAGTCATGGATTTGTTATTGGCCATGTTTCGCCAGAAGCTGCAAACCAAGGACCAATTGCAATAATAAAAAACGGAGATCAAATTATAATTGATGCGCAAAAGCAAATAATTGATTTAAAAATCAGTAAAAAGGAAATTAAAGAAAGAATTAAAAGATTATCTCAGTTTAAAACAAAATATAAAAAGGGCATCTTAGCGAAATATGCTTCATCAGTGAGTTCAGCATCAAAAGGGGCTGTAACAGATCTATTTGAATAGAAAAATTAGGCAGGCTTGATTGTAAATCTTCCCGTAATTATCCATCTAAAAATTAAATATAATGGGAATATTAATAAAGATGCCAGCGCGATCTCATTTTTGCTATATGGAAGCAATTTACTTAAAGGCCAAAATAGTGAATGACCTTCATAAACATAGTAAACCATGTTTAATGGATGAATTAAAAATAACAGCAATGTTAAAACATACATGAATCTATTGAGTCTTTGAAAAAAATTATTCATTACGTCCTCTAACAAGTAAGTTATATAAAAATGATTTTACACTTTTAAATTTTTATTTCAAAAGCCCGCTTTTTTTAGGAGCTCTTTAGCTTTTTCTTTATCTTGTTCTACTAGATTACCTTCCTCATACATCATTGCTAAAGTTGTTAATGAGCCAACCAAACCTTGACTTGCAGCTTTTTTATACCAATGAACCGCAGCTTCTCCATTTTTTTCTACACAATCTCCTTCCATATACATAAAGCCCAAGCCATGTTGTGCTAAAGCATGACCGTTTTCAGCTGCTGATTTCATCCATTTAAATGCTAAGAGAGGATTGGCTTTGTTACCTAAGCCATTTTGATACATAATAGCGCACCTGTGTTGTGCTTCTGTGTTTCCATTTTCTGCAAGGGGAGATAATAATTGCATTGCTCTTGAGAAATGCTTAGCTTCAAATGCACTCAAACCGCTACTTAGTTCAACATCATCTTTTTTCATCTTTATATCCCATTTACAATATTTTATTCTGATAGTATATACATATAATAAGAAATTAATAAATGGTAAAGGAGAATTTGTGTCAAATAACATTTTAAGAAAAGCAATTCAAAAAGTTGCCACTGGACCAGAATTTAGTAAAAATATATCTGTAGAAGATAGTTACGACTCTATGATGAATATTCTTGATAATGAGTCTGATTCTATTCAAGCAGCAATCTACTTAATTGCAATGAGAATGAAAAGAGAAACTATGGATGAAAATATAGGTTCTCTAAAAGCTTTGATTGATAAATCAGAAATTATAACCGCTGATGTAGATGAGCTTCTTGATATTGCAGAACCATACAATGGATTTTTAAGAAATACACCTTTAAGTGCATTTTTACCATCAGTTTTTTCTTCCATCGGCATTCCTTGTTTGACGCATGGCGTAGAGACAGTTGGTCCAAAATTTGGATTAACAGCAAAAAAAATATTAAAAGTATCTGGAATAAATGTTGATAATGATTTACAAAAAGCTTCAGATTATTTAAGCAATAAAAATATAGGATGGACTTATATAGACCAAGAGAAATTTTGTAAGCCTTTACACGATTTAATTGATTTAAGAACAAGAATGGTTAAAAGAACAATACTTACTACAATAGAAGTTTTGGTTGGCCCAATAAGAGCAAAAAATAAAACCCATTTGTTAACTGGATATGTTCATGCAGCATATCCACCAGTTTATTCAGAACTAGCAAAAGTTGCTGGTTTTGATACTGCCGTTTTAGTGAAAGGAGTCGAAGGTGGTGTGTCACCTGCACTAAGGGGTGATGGAAAAGTTTTTTACTATTCTAACAATAGTGAAATGAAAGAAACGAAATTTAATCCTAAAAATATATCTATAGAGCAAAATATGAGAGCAACTCCACTCCCGGATCTTGAAAAAAAAGAAGAGATGAAATTAGATGAGATATCTAGTGATATTAATATAGATGATTTTTCAATTAAAGCTGCAGAAATTGGCAATGATGCTTTATCTGGAAAAGATGGTCCGGCAAAGGACACTTTAATTTATACTGGTGCTCTTACTTTATCGATTGTAAAAAATATTGATTTTAACGATGCGGCTGAACAAATAAAAAAAGTTATTAATAGTGGAAAAGCTAAAGAATTTTTTTATAATGCAAAATGAATTATAATAAGAAGCTTGAAGATTAAATTTAAAAAAGGTTTGCGAGGGGCAAAATGAACGAAACATACAGAAATGCGGTAGTACAAATGGAAGAACAGGGAGTGCAGGACGAGTATATTCTTGGATGGCAAGGTGGTTTTTTAGGTCATCCGCCAAGAGAAGAAACTAGGACCACTGATGCATATGATGCGGGTTATGAAGATGGCCAAGAAAAAAATCTTGCAAATATAGGCAATTGGAAAAAATAATTTATTTGTTAACTAGCGAATTTAATGGTCTTCTCAAGGATAATAAAATTTTAGGAACTTCTTGATCAATTACATACATTCTTATCCAGTTATTATCTAGTTCTCCCATATTTTCCATCAAATGATTGCCAAGTATTATTCTAGCTTTGTAACTTGGTTCTTCATTATATTCAAGCTCTGAATATTCCTCTATTCGATCATTAAGAAGATTAATAAATTTAGTCTTTGTATCCTCCTTTGGAATATTTAAATCAACTTGATTAACATTGACCGTCTCATTAAGTTTTTTGGCAATATCAGTTATAAACATTATTTTTTTATCTTTTTCATAAGCTTTAATTTCATTGCTTATTATATATATTTGAAAGCATGAAACCTCTTTTAAGATTTCCATTCTGTCGGACCAGGTATCTGTATCAAACCCTTCATTTTCTAAATTTAGTAGAGTCTTTTTTGAAATTTTCCATATACTCACAGCAAGGGCGCTGGCAATTTGTCCAATTTGCCTTTTTTTTCCTTTTTGATTCCAACCGCTATGTATTCTTTGTATACTCATCTTAAAATTATGCGTAAATAACTTAATTCCTATTATACATTATTAATTATGAGAGAGATAAAACCAAATACTTTTATATTTGAATTTAAAAATGCTTTAAGCAAAGAGGATTGCAAAAGTATTATTCAGAGATTTGAGGAAAATAAAGAAGAACATCACGTAGGAAAAATTGGCCAAAACCTAACTGAAAATCAAAATATAAAAAAATCTACTGATCTTTTTATTAGTGGTAAAGAAGCCTGGAGAGACATTGATAAAATGTTATTTAATGCATTAGCGAAATCTTTAAATGAGTTTAAAAATCACTTTGATTTTTTTAAAGGGCCATTTAAAGATATGGGCTATGCTATTCAAAGAACTGATGAAGGCCAATATTATCATTGGCATATTGATGGCGGCAGTCATGAATTTAGTTATAGGCAACTTGTTGCAATATTTTACTTAAATGATGTTGAGGTGAATCAGGGTGGTTCAACAGAATTTTTACATCAAGATGTAAAATTGATTCCTGAAACTGGCAAATTAATATTATTTCCACCATTCTGGACTCATAAACATAGAGGCGCAGAAGTTCTATCTGGAAAAAAATATATTGCTACAACATGGGTTGTATTTGCTTAAAATTATTTTATGAAAAGGTCGTTTCTTCCATATTTCCAGATATATCAATGTCTATAACTTTTACATCTGGCATCTGGTTTATTATATAAGCGGCCATCATTACAGCGGTTTCTTTTTTGTTTAAATGTATAGATGTGAATAAGCGGTCAGCAGCGATTTGACATTTTTGTATTTGCGAGGGATTTTCAACCCATGACTTACTCATTTGCCAACCTTTATTCATATCAGAATCCATCTGATTGAAAAAAGTCTGTGCCTCTTTAACAATTTTTTCTTTGATTTTTAATGGATATTCATTCTCGCCGAGAATGATATTAAGTTCATACATTACTTTATTTTTTAGAGCCTTTCTCGTTATGAGCTAAATCCACAATATCCATTGCTAGATCTCTGTACTCTTCTCTAAATCCAGCGATTTCAGAATCATCATCAGGAGCAAAATACTCAGATGCTTCAACACCTTGCTCTCTATCTAAAGCTATAAACTTTTTTTGCATTTCTAGTAATTTTTTGATTTTTTCTTGTTTATCTTCACTCATTAGCTCCACCCTTCATATTTATTTCTAATAAAAAATTATTTACAATTTTAACCCAATTAAAGCTTTAAAATCTACTAGTCTATATTAGGTATTTTAATAACCACCTTTTCTTCTACTCTCAGGTAATCCAGATATTCTTCCACCTTGTTTACTTGGGTCACCAGGAAAGAGATCATAAAGAACCTTAGCGTCAATTTTTTCGCCCCAAAGTTTCTCAAAAAACTTAACTAGTTTTCTTGTATTTGGCTGATTTCCAGCGTTATTAAAAAATTCATCCCTTAAATGATTTATAACATCCCAATGCCTATCTGTAAGTTCTAATTTCTCAGCAGATGCTATTTCTTTAGCTAGGTCTTCAGACCAATCCTCGGCATTGACTAGATATCCCATTTCTGTGGTTTCTATTTGTTTTCCTGCAATTTCTATTGTCGGCATTATTAACCTCCCTATCGAATTTTATTAATTATTCATTACTTTTTGATACAGCTACTGCCGCTATACTTTTATGAGGTAGAAAGATACCACATCCAAATAATTTTCCAATACCTATTCCGAGCTGTTGTATTTTTATCGAATCATCTTTCTCGAGGTCAGTAATTAGTAACGTTTTTCCAATTAAAGCTCTATTTGGTGTTTGGATTAAATGCTCTTTTCCACATAGCATTTTTTTTACATTTACACCCATTAATTTTAATGAGGAATGAATATCTTTAAGAAACTCCTCTTCATTCTTGTTATTTTCGACAACTACAGACCTACAGAAAAGGGTATCTGTAATCACTAAATTCTTTATTGTTGGTTTTGTTAGTTGCATTTCATACTTTCCAACTTTTAATATTTTTTTATCCAAATTGAAAAATTCCTCAGCATGTTCTACTGGTGTCCGAATGCAAAATCTTGTTCTTTTAGATAAATATATTTCTGTTTCTGGTCTTTCCCAACCCGCGCCAGACTCAGCTCCATATACAGAGTGTATTGCCAAATTATCAATTTCTTCAATTTTTGGAAACTCTCCCAAAATAGCTTCAAATAAATTGTAGGAGTGGTCAGCTGCAATTTTTTTACAATTTACTTTAAAAGAAACATCGACTATTGAATCATCGATTTTGATAGTGCTATTTTGGTTATCTTCTTCCCAGTACATAATTTATTTTTTTGGTGAAGTAAAAAGATTTTCAAGGTCAGTCTCCCAATAATCTGGAGTATCGTCAAAGTTAGGCTTAATATCTAATGACAAAAACATCTCACCTTCATCTATTTTTTTTAATATAAACTCTTTTAATTCTTTATATGTTTCAATTTTGTATTGCTCTATTAATATTTCGCTTAAAGTTAACATTTTATTATCCTAATCTATTGGAAAATCTAAGTCTTTTTAGTAATCTTTTTTTGTCACCATCTATATAATTTTCTCTTTTATGAAGAACATTGTTAGCTATATAACCTTGATTTTTTTTTAACAATAATTTAAAAAGATATTTCTTGTCTTCATTGACAAATTCAAATATAAATTTTTTGATTTTTTTTATCATATCATTTTTTTTCCATATAATATTCTGTTGTCTTGATGTAAACCGCATATTTAAAAAATTTTTTTCATCAACATAAAAAACTGGTCCCGATATATTTTTGCTTCCTTTTATATTTTTGTTACTAGGAATTTCCATAACGTTATTTTGCATAAGAACATCAATGAAGTCAGGATTATGATCTCTAATATGTATGTAAATAATTTCATGATCCATCAACAAGTTTTCACCACCCTCTTTTGCGGGACAAACGCAGTGTAATAAGAAAGATTTAATTGCTGAATTTATAGGATAATAATAACCATCTGTATGCCAATTGAGTTGCTTATTAGTATATGGAATATATTCCCCTTTAGAGGTTAGCTTCTCTTTTTCTTCTTGATTTGTAATGTTAGAAATATTATCTTGATCTGAAAAAAGGTTTGATACGGAATTAGTTAATCCTAATGTCGCACAAAAATTAAGTAATTTTTTGTCTAAAACTTCAGACCTAAATTCGTAGATTGCAAAATTATAATCGTTAATAGCACTTTTGAATAAATTAAGAACTTTTTCATCAACAATGTTGTCATCAAATTTAAATATAAGTTTATTTTTTTGGATAGGATAATGCGACAATTTTAAGTCGCGCCACTCTTTATATTCTGTATGATTTTCTAGTATAAATGGAGAATTCATAAGTAGATTGTATGACATTTAATAGGGATTTTGTTAAGATAAAGTTTGATTTAGGGGTTGAATATTTAATCTTTTTTAATATCTATTATGGGATATATATATAGTTCCAAAAGAGATAGATAAAACATCCCAAAAGAACGGTGTCATTAGAAGAAAATAACCCATAAAATTAAATTATCTATAGATAAATTTTTGCAATTCAAAGGAGAAACTAGAGTGGCTGACAAACATAAAACCCCTATGTTAGATGAATTAGAGCATGGCCCTTGGCCAAGTTTTATATCAGGTATCAAAAGATTACGAGACCAGCACCCAGAAGAAAGAATATCTAGTACAGCCAATTCATTGTTAGGCCAACTTGAACACTCGTATGAAACCAGAAAAGGATATTGGAAAGGCGGAACAGTTAGCGTCTTTGGTTATGGTAGTGGAATAATTCCAAGATTTTCGGAAGTCGGTGACGCTTTCCCAGAATCAAAAGAATTTCATACTCTAAGAGTACAGCCACCAGCAGGAAATTACTATTCAACTGATATGTTGAGACAGTTAGGGCAAAGTTGGGAAAAACATGGATCAGGATTGCAAACATTTCATGGTCAAACCGGTAATATAATGTTTATTGGTTCAACAACAGAAAATACCCAACACTTTTTTGACGAAATTAATGATTATGGTTGGGATTTAGGTGGAGCTGGCCCATGCGTTCGAACCGGAATGTGTTGCGTAGGAGCAGCAAGGTGCGAACAATCTAATATCGATGAAATTAAAATACACAGAACATTGTTAAATAACTTTACAGATGATGTTCATCGTCCTGCATTACCTTATAAATTTAAATTTAAAGTTTCTGGCTGTCCAAATGATTGTGTAAACTCTATTGAAAGAGCTGACTTTGCAATTATCGGAACATGGAAAGATGATATGAAGATCGATCAGTCCGAAGTGAAAGATTTTGTTGAAAGTAAAGGCAGAAAATACGTAATAGATAATGTTATTACACGATGCCCAACAAATTGTTTATCGCTGAAAGATGATGATACTTTAGAAGTTGATAATAGAAATTGTGTTAAATGCATGCACTGTTTAAATGTCATGCCAAAAGCATTAAGCCCAGGTGATGACAAAGGAGCAACTGTCTTGATGGGTGGTAAAAGAACTTTGAAAGTTGGTGATCTAATGGGAACAGTCGTAGTTCCTTTTATGAAACTTGATACAGAAGAAGACTATGAAAAGTTAACAGAGCTAGCTGAAGAGACTATTGATTTTTGGGCTGAAAATGGATTAGAGCATGAACGCTGTGGGGAAATGATTGAGAGAATTGGTTTAGTAAATTTCCTTGATGGCATAGGCTTGGAAGTAGACCCAAATATGGTGGCAGATCCAACAACAAGTTCTTATGTAAGAATGGATGGTTGGGACGATGAAGCTGAGAAATGGTTTAAAGAAAAATTACAAGCTGCTGAGGCTTAATTTTTATAAATTTTAGAAAAGGAATTAATAATGTCAGAACAACAAGTAAAGAAAGAAAATAGGCCGCCAATAGAAACAGGATGCCCTGATGCATTTCAGTACATGCATCCAGTGATGAGAAGAAATTATGGGCAGTGGGCATATCACGAAGATCCTCGACCAGGAGTATTAAAACACGTTGCTCATAGTGGAGATGCTATTTGGACTGTAAGAGCAGGCACACAAAGAATCCTTGATGTTACATCATTGAATTTATTATGTGATATTGGAGACAAGTATGCTGATGGTTATGTTCGATTTACTATAAGAAGTAACATCGAGTACATGATAGATCAAGAATCAAAAGTTGGGCCTTTAATTGTTGAATTAGAAAAAAATGGTTTTGTAGTTGGGGGAACAAAAAATTCTGTTGCCATGATTTCACACACACAAGGTTGGCTACATTGTGATATCCCAGGAACAGATGCGTCTGGTGTGGTTAAAGCAATGATGGATGAAGTAATCGATGAGTTTAAAGGTTGGAATATGCCTAATAGAGTTCATATGACCACATCATGTTGTCAAATTAATTGTGGTGGACAAGGTGATATTGCGATAAATGTTCAACATACTAAGCCACCAAAGATAAATCATGATTTAGTTTCAAATGTATGTGAAAGACCATCTGTTGTTGCTCGTTGTCCAGTAGCAGCAATTCGTCCAGCACAAGTTAATGGGAAACCTTCTTTAGAAGTTGACGAAAAAAAATGTATATGTTGTGGAGCATGTTATCCACCATGTCCGCCAATGCAAATTAATGATGCAGAACACACCAAACTTTCAGTTTGGGTTGGAGGTAATCACTCAAATGCTAGAGGCAAACCAACTTTCCAAAAACTAGTTGCTGCAGGAATACCAAATAACCCGCCAAGATGGCCAGAAGCCACTGCCATTGTCAAAAAAATCTTAAGAGCTTATAGAGACGATGCTAAGGATTGGGAAAGAATTAGCGATTGGGTAGAAAGAATAGGCTGGCCTAGATTCTTTGAACTAACTGGTCTTCCGTTTACTAAATTTCATATTAATAACTGGAAAGGTGCAAGAAATAGTCTTAATGCATCAACCCACATAAGATTTTAATTTGGGCTAGGAGTGAAATTTTGAAATTAGGAATCTTAATTAATGAAGGACCATATCAGCACCAAGCATCCGATACAGCATTACAGTTCGTAAAAGCTGCGATAGAAAAAGGCCATGAAATTTATCGAATTTTTTTCTATAACGACGGTGTTAACAATGCTACTAGGTTAGCAACTCCTCCTCAGGACGACAGAAATATTACAAAAGAATGGTCATCTCTGGCTAAGGAACATAAAATCGACATGGTGGTTTGTGTTGCTGCTGCTCAAAGAAGAGGAATTTTAGATAAGGGTGAAGCTGAAAGAAATGGCAAAGATTCAGATAATATTGAAGAAGGTTTTAGAATATCTGGACTCGGACAACTTGTCGAAGCTGGTATTCAAGCAGATAGATTAATTACTTTTGGAGATTAAAAAGTGAGCGAAGAAGGAATTGTAAAAAAATTCATGTACGTAAATAGAAAAAGTCCATATGGAACTATTTATGCTTTGGAGTCTTTAGAAGTGGTATTAATTTCTGCAGCTTTTGATCAAGACGTAAGTTTAACTTTTACAGACGATGGTGTTTACCAATTAATGAAAAATCAAAATACAGACGGAATTGGTATGAAAAATTTTTCTTCAACATATTCTGCATTAGGTGATTATGAGATTAAAAAAATTTTTATAGATAAAGAATCTCTCGATGAAAGAGGTTTATCATTGTCAGACTTACAAGAATTAGTTTGGGAAGATGAAGATGAAGATTATGCTGAAAAAAGCTCTATAAATTTAGTATCTAGAGCAGAACTTTCAGAAATAATGAGTCAACAAGATGTTGTAATGAGTTTTTAATGAGGAGTATATATGAGTATGTTACATACAATAAATAAATCACCATTTGAAAACTCTTCCGTTTCATCTTGTCTATCAATGTGTGCAAAAGATAGTAGTATTTTATTTATTGAAGATGCGGTGATTTCAGTAATGAAATCAACAAAATTTACAGAAATGGTAGAAAACTCATTAAAAGATTTTAAGATATACGCCTTAAAACCTGATCTTGAGGCTAGGGGCTTATCTTTAAATAATGTGATAGAGGGAGTCGAGATAGTTGGATACGATAAGTTTGTCGATCTTGCTACTGAGCACGATACTGTTCAGTCTTGGCTGTAGTTTTTTTTAATTATCGGAGGTTGATGTGTCATTAGAAGTAAACGGTAAAAGTTATGAAGTTGATGAAGAAGGGTATTTAGCAGATCTAAACGCATGGGACGCTGATGTTGCTAATGCAATGGCGGAAGCAGATGGTGCTCCATTAGAAGATAATCATTGGGAAGTTATTAACTTTCTTCGTGAGTATTATGAAGAATATCAAATTGCTCCGGCTGTTAGAGTTCTTACAAAACAAATTGGTAAAAAACTTGGTAAAGATAAAGGAAATAGTAAATATTTGTATGAGTTATTTCCATATGGGCCTGCAAAGCAAGCTTGTAAATATGCTGGTTTACCAAAACCAACAGGTTGCGTATAAGTCAATTCGTTAGCTGGTGGAGTGGAGTATGCAGATATCAATTTTAAGCATGTCTATAGCTGCTTTATTTTATATTGCTTTTTTGGTTTTAGCCTATGGGTTAATAAGCAAAATATTACAATATAAAAATACACCTGCGCCATTAAAAATTCCAACAATGCCTGCTCCTACTACACAAGCAGGTGTGATCTTTAGAATGTCAAAAGAGGTAGTATTTTTTGAAAGTCTTTTCAAATCAAGTAAGGCAACCTGGCTTTTTGGATGGTTATTTCACTTTGGGTTATTCTTAGATATGCTTCGTCATCTAAGATATTTTATAGATCCAGTCTGGTTTTGGGTTGTGCTAATTCAACCGGCTGGAAAATATGGATCGATATTAATGTTTATTGGTTTAGCTGGTTTAATTACAAGGCGAATAATTGTTGACAGAGTAAGATATATATCTTCGCCATCAGATCATTTAATGCTCATTCTTTTGTTATGCATAACATCAACAGGTATGGCAATGAGTTTTTATTTAGGAGCAGATGTAATAAGTGTTAAGTCCTTTTTTATTGGATTGATGACTTTTAATATTCAAAATATACCTGCTGATGCTGTTTTAATATCGCACTTAATTATGGTTGCATTTTTGATGATTATTTTTCCTTACAGCAAACTTCTTCATGCTCCTGGACTTTTCTTTAGTCCATCAAGAAATCAGGTTGACAATGCAAGAGAGAAGAGACATGTTGCTAAATGGGCAGAGAAATTAGAAAAAAATTAATTATTTTATAATAGGAAAGTTATGGCAGATAATAAATTTGAGACACCTGAGATAAGAGAATATCCAATTATTCCTAAGCTCCAAAAAGATGTTATGTCCCATAGCAAACCTTTCATTGCGAAAGAACCTCATCAAGAACCATTAGGATTTCCTGGAGAACTTGTTGATGACTGGCATGATGTTGCAATAAAAAAAATGGGTGATCTTCAAAGTAAATACAGATCATTGCAAGTATATTTAGATTCTTGTGTAAAGTGTGGAGCTTGTACTGACAAATGTCACTATTATGTTGGAACAACAGATCCAAAAAATATGCCGGTTGCAAGACAGGATTTATATAGAAAAGTTTACCGAAGATATTTTACATTTGCTGGCAAATATTTCCCTAAATTAGTTGGAGCAACAGATTTAACAAAAGAAGTTTTAGACGACTGGTATTCATACTTTCATCAATGCTCACAATGTAGAAGATGTTCTGTTTACTGCCCTTATGGTATTGATACTGCAGAGATATCTATGGCTGCGAGAGAAGTTATGGATACCATTGGTGTTGGACAAAAATACTGTAATGAAATTATTGGTAAAGTTCATAAAATTGGAAATAATCTTGGACTACCCGGGCCTGCACTAGAAGATACATTAGAGGGTTTAGAAGAGGATGTCGAGGAGGAAACAGGAGTCGCTGTTAAATTCCCTCTTGATGTTGAAGGGGCCGACGTGCTATTAGTTACTCCATCCGCGGATTTTTTTGCTGAACCACATGTAGATGGTTTAATCGGTTACGCAAAAGTTTTTCATGAGGCAGGTATATCATGGACTATAAGTTCACATGCGAGTGAAGCAGCTAATTTTGGAATGTTTATTGGAAGCTACGATAACATGAGAAAACTTGCATTAAGGATCAGAGAGGCTGCTATAAAACTTAAAGTTAAAAGAATAGTTTTTGGTGAATGCGGTCATGCATGGAGAGTTGCATATAGTTTTTTAAATACTTTAGCTGGTCCATGGGATTTCTTAGATCAGAACTATCCTATACCGCAACATATTTGTGAGGTTACTCATGGTTTAATTAAAGAAGATAAATTGAAGTTTGATAAATCACAAAACGACGATATGGTTTTAACATATCATGATTCATGTAACGTCGCCCGAGCATCAAGAATGGGTGATAAAGCAGGCGGTCAGTTTGAAATTCCAAGAAATATTATTAAAGCAGTTTGTAACAATTACCATGATATGTCTAAGGATACTATTAAGGAAGGAACCTACTGCTGTGGCGGCGGCGGCGGTCTATTAACTGACGATTTAATGGAGTTGAGAGTAAAAGGAGCCTTGCCAAGAATGGAAGCTCTGAGAAGAGTTGTCGAGGATCATGGAGTTACTCATATGGCTGCAATTTGTGCAATATGCAAGAGCCAATTTTCGAAGGTTTTCCCATATTATGACTTCACAATGGATCAAATAGTTAGTGTTCATCAGCTAGTGAGTAATGCCATAATTTTGACGGGCCAGCATGATGAGAATGATGAAAATGATGGTGAAAACCACCCACAACAGGATATAGATGAAGCAGCGTAGTGCTTTATAATTATAGGATTCAAGGAGAAAGTAATGGCAGCAAATAAAGAAACAGTTGAAAAAAAGTTAACTTTTAGAAAGTTTCAAGACGGAGTTCATACCTATAAGAACCTAGGCAATGATATCTTTCAACAAGATAAATCTCACAAATGTCCTACATATGTTCATAGAACTCCTCCTTGTCAGGGAAGCTGCCCATCTGGTGAAGATATCAGAGGTTGGTTAGACATTGTTAGAGGTATTGAAAAAGCTCCGGATGACGTGAGTATGCAAGAATATGCATTTAGAAGATCAACAACTGCAAATCCATTTCCTTCGATGATGGGAAGAGTTTGCCCAGCACCATGTCAAGATGGGTGTAATAGAAATGATGTTGAAGACTTTGTTGGTATT
>CENJ01169128.1_pt1 | contig 32484 bp, 33 predicted proteins | sample 356161 | NCBI WGS metagenome assembly CENJ01 (sample SAMEA2619531, study PRJEB7988) | marine metagenome | biome: marine biome (ENVO:00000447); feature: surface water layer (ENVO:00002042); material: "saline water (ENVO:00002010), including plankton (ENVO:xxxxxxxx)" | depth 5 m | reverse complement strand
TTATTTTGTTTACACTCTTGTAATTTCATTTTAATAATATTAATTATTATATTTAATATTATTATTTCAATTTTTTAAAAGTCCGATTTTTTCTCTTTTTTTTCTTTTTCATTGTTTTCTTTTTTCGTTTTTTACGTAATTGCTTATTTACTTGTTTTTTAAATTTCTTTTTGAATTTTTTTACACCACCTGTCAATAATTCTTCTGATTTTTCTTGTATATTTGAATGATCTGGTAAATCAGATGATATTACATTTGTAATATTATCATCTTCTTCTTTCTTATCATGTTGATTATCTTTTGACATTATTTCACTTATATGTGATAAATAATGTTCTTTTATATTTTCTACATATTTTTTCAAAGATTGATCAGAACTATAATCTAATTTTTTAAATGCTCTTTCAGCTTTACGTCCATTAATTACATATGTTGCTCTTAACGGAATAACATGTTTATTTATGTCATGTGCTGTTTTTATAAATTGATTATCGGCTTGACCAATTTTTTCATAATAGTGACCCAACATAAGATTAAACCTATAAAGATATTTCGAAAACTTTATTAATAATTTTTTATTTTTATTTTCATCATTATTTTCTTTCATTCCTCCACTAATATGATGTATAAAATCTCCTAAATTTTCAATAGCTGATGCTAAATATGTTTCAGCATTCAAATTCAAATTATTATAATGTAATTGTTCTTCTAAAACTATTGCATAAACTGTAGCATCTGTATAATATGCTTCAGATGAAAAAAAATTGTTTAACCCTCTTAAATAAAATAAATTATTTTCATCTAGCCATTTCAAATTAACAATATCATTCATTGGCATAGGATTTATTAATGCAATCACACGTTTATGTAAATAGTCTTCTACTGGTTTTCCAAATATGTATTGTAAGTAGTAATTTTTTATTATTTTTTTTGTTTTATCATCATATTTGCTAATATCTATTATTGTGCTATTTTCATCTTTTATGTCAATATTAACATTACAATATTTTGTATTTAAAGCATTTTTTAATGATTGTGCTTTCTGTAACAAATTATTCAAATTACTATTTTCATTAGTTGGATTAATACCAGCTTCTATTAATTTCACACATGCCCATGTAAATAAATTTTCTTTATCTTTATCAGATTTTGGAACCATTAAAAATAATTGCTCTTTATCATGGTTTTCAAATTTTTGTATTCTTTCATCATTTATTATATCATTTGTATAATAAGATGTTGCGCCTGTATATATATTTGTATCAAATGAATGTGGTATTGATTTTCCCCAACTTTTTAAAAATAATTGAAACATTTTCCACATAATTTCGTTACTAAAAGGTCCACTTATAGCTAAATCATAATCTGATGTTATATTTGTACTTCCAGCAGCATTATAAGTATGTTTTTCATTGTAATTTTGTGAAATACATTTAAACATTTTTTTTACTACATGTTGTCTAATAACACCCAATATTCCTAAAACTAATTCTTCATCAATAGTATTCATATGTTTAAATTTAGTTATAAAATCACCACCATGATCATTTTTATGAACTATAACATGTTCATCTTTATAAGCTTCTGTTAATTTTTCCCAACCTTCTTCTATTTGTGCTTTTAACTTATTTTTATCAATAATATTTTCTATTTGTAATACTTCACATAAAGATTCATTATTCATATATATATAAATTATGATTTTATATATATATTTATACTTGACTCCAATTGCTATAATTAAAAGGAGATACTAATATTTGATCAATATTTTTTTTGTATTTTGCTACCTTAGCATCTAATAAACGCTCTTCTTTTGTTAAAGGCATTGCTGTAGCATTATTTAATAAATTTAATTCATCCGCACTTGCCTCTGGTTTTGTTCCAAAACAGTTCACACCAAATCTTACATTTTTATTATCAATATAACCACCATTTATGCCAGGTCTACCACAATCATTTTTATGCCCTTTTATTTTTTGTAACTTATTCCATGTTTCCTGTTGAGTTGGAAATAATGCCATTTGATTATCTGACCAGCCATAACTACACCATTCTCCTCCTTTTTGGTATGACTCTTCAATTTGTTTATAATTAGCTAATTTTGAATCATACGCTTTACAAACCGCTTTTGCGTCGTCATACGTATAATCATTGCCACTTACATGAAATACTTGTGGTTTAGTTCTTTGTTTTTCTTCTGATTCTTCCTCTTGTTCAGTTATTTCGTCTGGACTTGTTAAAGTAATATCAACTTCAGGTGTTTCTGTAAACAAATTTTTTATACTTGCTTTTATATCTAAATTAAAAAAATATTGTAATCCATTTACCATGACCAAAAATAAAAATAAACCCCAAAGTAAAATTTCGAGAGAATTTAACCCTTTTGAAACTTTCATAGGCTCCATTGATGCTGATGGTTCTCCTAAATAACTAAAAATAGTATAATATAAAATAATTATCAAACATAAAACAAACAATATAGTAGGATTTACCTTATAAATTGTATCATTTATTGGACTGAATAATTGGGGCAATCCCGTGTTTGGTGAAACATTTACTTGCATTTTTTTATTTTGTTCTTCCATTCTTATATATATAATTAGTTGTATTTTTTTTTACGATAGAATAAACAATAAGCATATGGAGATACCAATTTTGACAAATTAGTTATTTCATTTACTCTTGTATCATTAAATTCATACCATCTACTATTAGCATTCTTTACATAAGCAGTATAATGTCCTCCCATTGTTCCGCCACTATGATTACAAATACCATACAAATCGTACACGTGTTCTTTTGAATCATAACCTACTACATATTTTGATAAATCCAAACTATCTAATGGAAATGTTACTAAAACTTGATTTTTACGACCATTATTGTAAAATCTTTTTAATGAACAAATTAATACATCTGGTAATTCCCAAAACTTAATTGATTTTTCACACGTTTCTCTTAATTCATTTTTTTCATCTGTAATTATATCTTCTATTTCTTCTGGTTTAATATAATTATCAAAACAATCATAAATTGAATTTCCCCGTTTTTTTGGTATAGATAACTTAATAATACTTACTGGTTCAGGCGAATGACTTACATAATTTTTATTATTTGTTACAGTCGAAACATGTATACCGTAAAATAGTTTTATTATCTCACTCCATTCTTTTTTATACATATTTTTCATCATCTTATAACACTCAGATGCCATTTTATCTTGTTCACTTTCTAAATCTCCTGATATTGTCATTTCAACATCTCTTTTAATAGCATCGTGAAAACAATCAAATAAAAATGTTAAAAATTCTTCTAAATCATTTTGATTCCATCCTACAAAATTATGATTTTCTTTTTTTCTAGCAATCAATTGAATTTTAGTAACAAACTTTATTGGTTGTATAATACAATTTTCACTCCACATTAATTTTCTCAATTCATTCCATTCATATAATGCTAACGCATTGACATTTTTTGCTTTAAAATTTTTAAATGTTTCTCTGTCTAAAAAATCATTAAATTCATATGTATGTGATAAACACTGTAATGCTGAATTCATAAAACACGTATTTCCAAGGTTTGCTAAACCTGTTAATCCTTTTCCATCATATTTATTTTTTTCTTCCATTAGAGCCATAATATTATATAAAAAACATTATTTATATTCTTTTTAATTTAAACAAAATAATATTACTATATATATCATGGCTAATGAAATAACAATTCTTCCAATCAACCTGTTAGAATCGTTTATAGAATCAAATAATCGGTCTATAAAAATGTTATCCGATTTAATTGATAATAGTATTGAAAGACAATATATATTAGTATCTGATACATTAAATATTTTAGAAAATTCAAGACAATCTGCCAGGCAAAATGCTACTTACGGAAGATCAGTAACTTCTCATAATCGTTCAAATCGATATTATCGTTCAAATAGAAGTCATATTCGCAGACGCCCTTATCGACATACTAATTGGCCTTCTCCTTCTATTTTTTCACCAACACCACCACCTCCCCCTAGTTTTAATCCGCCACCACCACCAATTAATCCACCACCTCCTCCTCCTCCTTCTACTATATCTCCTATTAATTCGAGTTTTAATCGTTCAACCAGAAGAACCAGTATAGGCAGTCAAACAACTCTTAATAATTTATTTCGGAATTTTACAAATAATAATGAAAACAGAGGATTTCGTTTTACATTTGGTGAATTTCAACCTGGCAATTTAACTAGTGTTCCTATTATACCTAATGAATCACAAATTAGTAACGCAACAATTTGTGATATATTTGGTGATATTTCAAATACCTCTGATCAATCAAGATGTCCAATTGATCAACACGAATTTGATTTGAGTGATAATATCATGAAAATCAGATTTTGTGGACATATGTTTAAAGAACATAATTTAAGAAATTGGTTTCAACATTCATCTCGTTGTCCGGTTTGTAGATATGATATACGTGATTATTCTAATAATGATATTTCAAATAATGATATTTCAAACAATGATATTTCAAACAATGATATTTCAAATAACGATATTTCGAATAATGATATATCTAATAATGTTATTAACATTACAGATATAAATTTAGAAGTTATATTAGAAGATACTGTACGTAATCTAAGTAATGGTCCAGCATTTGAATCAATGGTTAATTTAGCAAATAACCTGGCAAATCAAATTATAGAAAATACAGATATTTCAGGTTCAACTTTTTCTAACTAATTTAATAATATGTTGGTTGGCTTTTGGCGATCCAAATATATTTTCATATAATTTCGCAATTGTTTGTTTAGATCTTTCTTTTGATTTTTCATTTAAATTTTTAAAACTACCTTTCATATTTACATAAAATTTTTTTACAGTATTTACTAAAAATTCTATATGCGAATTAATTTCTCTTTTTGTTTTTCTTGTTACTTCTTTTGTATCATCTTCAACATCTTTTTTTAATTCCATTGTTCTTTCCCATAAATTATCCAATGACAAATTGGTTATTAAAGCTACGCCAGACCAAAATATCATTGTTTTATGATATTTTTTGAATTTTGTTTTTGATAATGGATTAAAATAAATAACAAATACTAAACCAATAAAAACATTTATAAAGAAAAATACATTTTCTAAATAATATGGAGCTCTATTCCACAAACCAAATATAATTAATAAATATAGAACTATTGTTACTCTAGACATATATATATATGTACTTTCTACAAATTTCATTATATAAATTATAGATAAATTAATTATTTAAACATACTGCTCTGTTATATCTTAATACTTCTATTCTCCATTGATTTGTTTTTGGGGCACACCATAAACAAAATTTTGGAAACGCATGAGAAAATTTGTAATAATTTTCTTTTTTCACACCACATTTTATACAACATATTGGTTCAACAATAAATTTCAATATGTATAGTCTTAAATCATTATTGCCAAATACTTTTTCTTCTACTATAGACATTTTAATAATATATAAATAATATTTAATTTAATACTATTTATACTAAATGATTGTTTGCTTCTTCACTTAATTGTTCTAATTTTTTATATATATCTAGTGTTCTAGCACTTGCATCATTTGCTTCAACAAATCTTGGCATCCAAAATTCTGGAATTACATTGTCAGTATTTTTATAATATTTGTGGAATATTTCACGATAATATAATTGTTCCAATGTCTTAGGTTTATTTTTAACCCAATTATAGTAATTACATTTTTGAGCAATATATGCTTCTTCATTTTTTACATTGTATATTTTTTCTTTGACATAATCCTGTATGACTTGAAACCATGATTTTTTATTATTACTTACTCCATCACTAAATGCTTCTTTCTTTCTCCATAAAACTTTTGTCGGTAAAACACTTAATACCGCAAATGCTTTTCTTAACAAATATTTTTCACAATTATTTCTTACATCTCCCACATGACACCTCCATTCAATTGGTATTGATAAATAATTCTGAACAAATGTTGTATCTAAAAATGGTGTTCTAGCCTCCAAACCATGATGTGATATTGACCTATCTGATCTCAAAACATCATAATAATGTATATTATCCAATAACCTTTTACACTCTTTATCAAATGATAAAGCATCTGGTGCACAATGAAAATACATATAACCGCCAGTAACTTCATCTGACCCATCACCATTAAAAATCACTTTACAATCACTATTTTCTTTTATATATTTACTAACTAACCAATTACCAACACTAGCTCTTACTGTTGTTGTATCATAACTTTCAATTGTATAAATTACCGGTTCTATTGCTTCTAAAAATTCTCTTTCTTCCAAAATTATTGTTGTATGATCTGTTTTTAAGAAATCTGCTACTAATTTAGCATATTTTAAATCTTCTGACCCTTTCATACCAATACTATATGTTTTTACATTTGGTCCTCCCATTATACTTACAACCAATGCTGTAATTAAACTACTATCTAACCCACCAGATAGTAAACATGCTATAGGTCGATCTGTATTATCTATTCGTTTTTTTACAGCACCTATTAATGTTTCTCGTATTCTATCTAAAACCATAGGTTCATTATACAACGTATTATTTATAAAAGAATTCATTTTCATATTTTTTTCTTGATAGATCATTGTTCTCATATTAAAAGTATATATTGAACCTGGTTTAATTTGATCTATATACATTGAATTTTCATCTTTTCTTAAATTATGAAACATTTTCATTTCACTTCCAAAAAAATATTGAAATTCTCCCAATGTTTTCGATTCCATACCCATAAATAAAGGTCTCACACCATACATATCTCGTGCAACATAAACTGTTTGTTTAATTTTATCAAATAAAATAAAAGCAAATACACCATCCAATACTTTATATGTATATTCTATTCCATAATGTTTATATAAATGTAAAATTATTTCACAATCTGATGAACCATATTCTATTCCTTTTTTATGTAATGACATACCCATTAATCTTATTAAACGTTTCCAATTGTATATTTCACCATTGCATATTAATACACAATCACGCTTATCAAATGGTTGTTCTGAACTTTTTTTTAAATAACCATTAATCGCCAGACGATGAAACCCTAAGACTATTTCATTTTCTTCTCTTAGAGTTTGATAAAAATTCAATGATGATGTCTCTGGGCCTCTACCTTTACCTTTTAAAAAAGCCGTTGTTATTGCTTCTTTATTATTATCATTGTTTAAAATTCCAAATATTCCACACATTAATATAACAAATAATATTTCTTTAGGTGTTTTACAAAATATATTTATATATTATATATAATATGGATACTAGTAAATATATTTATATTCAAAATGTTGGTAGACGACAAACATTAGACACCAGAATACAAAATAGAATCGAACCCACAACAAAATTAGAGATGACTTATGACCCACGCCCAGTTAATACTAGACGTGTTATTATGCCTATCGTTGATTGCCAAAAACCTATCAATGTTCCTATGGAAAAAACTTTTTTATATGATACTAACCTTATTTTTAATCCTGGTGATTCTGCACCATTCTACGGATATGCTAATAAAATTGATGATGAATCTAAAATGAGAAATATATTTTTTCCTATACAAAAAAATGGACAGAGTAAATATATTCCTGATAGTAAAAGTGATTTATTTGACAATAGTTATTTAGCACAACATAGTAAAAAACATGAAATGAAACATAATTTATTGTTTGAAAGAAGTTATTTTCCATCGGGCCATAATGCTAATATTAATCTAGGAACTGATTTATTTAATAATCATACACGACAACAAACAAAAGATTTAAAATAATTATTTTTTTTGTACAATCATATTTATATGGATATTTCAGCTAATATGATTGACTTACATTTTTTAACTAATTTTCATGATAAAAAAAAACTAGGTTTAGAAGAAAAAGAAATTGTATCTCAAAAAGACCTTTTAAAATACAGAAAACCTATTTTACAATTGACTAAAAATATGTTGAGAGGTTATAAAACAGATAATTGTATAAATGACGCTTTTGATAATTATATAAAACAATGTATTCAACATTTTAAATTTTTAGAGATGGCAAATAATATACAGAGTGATTATAAAAAGGTTGATGTTCCTGACTCTAAAAAAGAACCTCCAAAAAAAATTAATTTGAAAGAAATTAATGATACTATGCTTAAACCAAAAAAAATTAACGCAATTAAAATTACAAGTGTTCTTGATATAAAAAGAAAGAAAAAAAAAGAACCCACTATTATTTTACCAAAAAAAAGAATAAATAATTCTTAAAAAAATAAATATGATTATTTATTAATGAAGAAGAAATATACGAAACGTAAGTATGTAAAAAATAGAAAAACAAAAAAAAATAAAAAGAAGAAGAAAAAGACAACAAAAGGTGGTGATCCTGAGAATAAAAAAATTTTTATTAAAGATAATTGTGCTCCAAAAAAAAATAGTGAAGTATTGGATTTTACTTGTTATACCAACGACGCTTTACAAAAAATGAAAATATCTTGGAATAAACGACATCCTGATCAAAAAATAAATCATACAAATCCCCGATTAATATGGAATGATATTAAAAGTTATATGCGAAATACTTGTAATCGAGAATCTTGTTGGTTAAAACAAACCGCTATTAATAGTGGAATTGATAAAAATATTATGGATTATACATTTGCACCTGAAACCCCTTTAAAATGGAAAGATGAACCAAATACTTGGTTAAATAGTGTAGATATTGGAAAAGTTATGAAACAATATGAAAAAAAATATTCTAATTTTCAATTTATAGGTCCTAGTCCAATTAATTGGGATACCAAGGAAGATAAAAAATGTATATTAGAAGAATTGTGTAATTTTAATTTGATAAATTATCTTAAAAAAAGACATACTAAAATCGGTATCATTTTTAATTTAGATCCTCATTATAAATCAGGGTCACATTGGGTTATGTTATTTATTAATTGTCAATTAACAACCGACAAACCTGATGGTGAAATATATTATTTTGATAGTTATGGAAATAATAGTGAAAAAGTTCCAGCATCTATATTGAGATTTGTTAAAAAAGTTCAAGAGCAAGCTAGAAAATTAAACAAACAATATACTTTTGATTATAATAAAAGACGCCACCAATATGGACATAGTGAATGTGGTATGTATTGTTTATTTATGATAATACAATTATTAAAAAATAAAAGTTTCAAACAACTTAACAACAAGAGAATTACTGATGAAGGTGTTTGGAATTGTCGGAAAAAATATTTTAATATATAATTTTAATTTAAAATTATCATACATTATATCTTATATATGAATACAATGTATGATACTAATTTTACAAGCCAGGAAAATACCAATTTAATATGGGATTTATTGAATGAACATACTACTGATAGATTTTCATATAATTTAAAATCTAATAATAATAAACTAATTAACAAATTCTTTATTGATACTATTAATGAAATTCAGAAACATCAAAAAGAATATACCAATATAATGGAAATGAATAAAACTACATTACTTAAATGTATCAATTTTATTGATAAAAATATTCAATATATAAAAGAACCAAACAAAAAGGATGTTTTTGAAATTAGAATGAAAAAACAAAAAAATCAATTTGATTCACTTATGAATAAAAAAGTCCCTCAAAAAATAGATTTTTCTGATAAACTGGACAATAACCCAGTTGATAAATTTGCTGTTGATAAAACACTTGCTGAAAGAGAACGTGAGTTACAACAAATTACACAACATTATGTAAATACTGATGCTGAATCATGGATAAAAAATGGTATAAAAAAAGATGATGATGATAAAATAAAAATAATTGAAGAACCTGTTAAAAATATTAACCCTATTCTAATGGATAAATCATCTATGTTAGAAAAAGAAAGAACAAATAAAAGAGTTAGTTTTGAAATTAAAGAACAAAAAACCGATGTAAAGCAATCATCTAATTTTTTAAATAAATTAAAAAAAAAAGATGCTACTGAAGAATTAAATAAAGAAATAGATAAAATAAAAAACGATATAAATGAAATACATAAATCTATAAAAACTATGGAAGATAACCAAAATAAAATTCTTTCACTAGTTGAAAATGTTATCAAGACAGCAAAACAAAATATTATTTGATTAAATTATTTTTATAACTTATTAAAGTATTTTTCATTAACATTGCTACAGTCATTGGACCAACCCCACCTGGAACTGGTGTAATATAAGAAGCTTTATCTTTTATTTCTTTATAATCAACATCTCCTACCAATCTATATCCACTTTTTTTTGTTGGATCAATTATAGTATTTATACCTATATCTATAATTATAACACCATATTTTACCCAATCTTTCTTTACTAACTGCGGAACTCCTACCCCAACGATTACTATATCAGCCATTTTTGTATGTCTAGTAATATCTGTTGTTTCAATATGACATACTGTAACAGTAGCCATATGTTTCATTAATAATAATGCCATTGGCATACCAACAATATTACTTTTTCCTATAACAACCACATTCTTTCCTTTTACATCTATATTATATCGTTTTAATAATTCAAAACATCCTTTTGGCGTGCATGGTATAAATAAAGGATTTCTTCTTTCCATTGCCAGATAACCTATATTATGAGCATGAAAACCATCGACATCTTTTAAATAATCTATTTTTTTTAATATTAATTCTTCATTTAAATGATCTGGAATAGGTAATTGAACTAATATACCATTAATATTATTATCATTGTTTAAATTATCTATTACTTTACATAATTCATTGTTTGTAATATTCGCATCTAATTCAATTTTATAACTATTAATACCAGTATAATTACAAGCTTTTATTTTTTTTTTTACATATATTTGCGAATCATTCCTGTTTCCTATAATTATTACTGCTAATCCTATTTTATTTTGCCAATTGTTTTGCAGTATTTCATCTTTTATTTCATCTAATATTATTTTTGATGTTTTTTTACCATCTAAAATATTATTATTCATATTATAAATATTAATATTATTATTTAAATCAGAATAACTTTATTTTTGTTTTTCCTCTTATTACAAGCAATTTTCCTAATAATTCACTACCATCTTCATTGTAAACTTCTTTTGTTTTTGTATTTAACAAATATTTAACACCATTAAATTTAAATTTTTTTCCTTTCCATTTTCTAACTTCTTTATTTAAATCAGCAATAGCATCTTTATCATCTTGTTCAGCATTTACTGCTTTATAAGATAATTTTTCTGGATCTTTTGTATCTACATTATAACATACTAATTTTTCCTTTTTATTTGATAATGAATGAATCGCACAGTCGATTGATGATTCTTTTACCGCTTTCAATAAAGACTGAATTGTTTTTGCCTTTTCTACAGATATTTCATGTAAAGCATAATCACTAGAAACGGGCCTATTTTCATCAAACCTACTTCCATCGTGAATTTTTAATTCAACCGCATCTTCACTATCTAATTGTTTTTGAGAAAAAGTCATTAAATACATGAATACTTTTACATTTCTTAATTCTTTTGGTAAATCTTGATGACTACAAATACGTCTTGCACGACCAATAACTTGTTCCATTCTAACTGGATGCCAATAAGATTCGGTTATGTGAACATGTCTACAATTTCTTAATGTAATTCCCTCAGCACCTGATGCTGTTATCATAAATAATTTTATTATTTCTCCCATCATGTTATTCGGATTCATTTTATTCAATTCATCTGTTATTGTTCCAGGAACACTAGCCCATTCACCATTATAAATTCTTCTTAAATATTCTTTCTCCTCTCTACTCTGTCCTGTTCCTGTAAATAAACAAAATTTTGGTTTATCCATATCTTCTTCTTTTATATCCAATAACCAAATATTTTTAGAATTTTTCTTTATTTTAAATTGTGCCCATCCATGATATTCCAATATTAATTTTAATATACCTATACCTTCTAATGTTCTGAAATTTGAATATAATAAATGTAATCCAGCATGTTTTTCATCTTGAATATTTTTTAATATACGTAAAAATTTTGGACTATATTTGGCTAATTTTTCTTCTGAAAAATAATTTGCTCCTCCTTTTTCCAATTCCATCATTGCTATTTTTATATCTCTCTTATAACCATCATTATTTACTATTTTATTTTTTTGTAATTCTTTTACATCACTAGAATCATATTTACCATCAACGTCATTTAATTTTTCATTTATAGTTACTGCATCCAATATATCTTCATTTACATTTTTATCATCGATTATATTTTTTATTTTATCCCCACGAATTGGCATTGGTCGTTTTATATTTTCTGGAAAAACAAAATTACAACTAGCTCTAGAAAAAATACGATAAGTAGAAGTTCCATCCGAAAATACATCTCCTTCCTTTGCCTTTTTCTTTTTTAATTGATTTCTTTTCTTTTGTGCTCTTTCTTCTTTTCTATATTTTTCATATTCTTTAAATTGATAATCACTCATTTCTATTTCGTTTAATGATAAATCTTTTTGGTCGTCATATGTTGGCATAAATTCTTCTTTTGCGCTTCTAAAATATGACGTTAAACCCATTATACGTTTTTTGAACAAATTTATATTTTTTATTGTTCCATTTTCATTAATAAATAACATTTTGAATTTATCTATATTTGATGGCAATGCTTCATAGCTTTTTTTATTCATTTTTATAATATCTATATTTTTTTCAGAAAGTATCCTTTTCACTTTATTTATTAATGTTCTTGTAGTTGATGTGGTATTTTCTACTTTTGATACACCTACATATTTACCATTGTTTTCATTATTTATAAATCCCAATGGATTTCTTGTTATACTTAATACGTATTCTGTTCCATTATATTCTATTAAATCTATAAGTCTTAATGGTTTTAACCATTCATTTAATAATTCTTCTGAAACTTTTTGTTGTGATTTTTTATCCAAATAAAAAGATATTTTTTTGATATGTCCTCTTAATATATTATACATTACAGCCAATTCATTTGGATAATTTACAATAGGGGTTCCTGTCAAAAATATTATTTTCGCTCCTTCAGCATCCATTAATTTTTGATATAAAATATAAGATAATGATTTTGGTTTTTTTAGTTTATTTACTATTGAACTTATAAAATTATGTGCTTCATCTATTATTATTGTTTTATTATTAAAAGGATTTGTTTTTTTACCTCCAAATTCACTATCTAAATCACTTTGTCTTAATCCATTATAAGAAATAAAATAATATTTCTTTTTTATCATTTCATTGATTTGTTCATCTAAACTAAATTTTTGCATATTTGTTAATGTATCGTAATTTGATTCTTTATTTATATTTATAAACCAAACTCCTTTCTTTTTTTTTATATATTCTTTTGAAAGATGCAATATTTGTGAAAATGCATTTAATAAATCATTATTATCTTGCACTGGAATAAATTCCCAATATTGTTTTAATCTATAAAACACATCACCACATTTTTTAAGTTCACTAATATAATTATCTCTCAATGATGCTGGTGTCATAACTACTATTGGATTTGCGCTTTTTAAACCTTCTGCTATACCTATAGAAGAACATGTTTTTCCAGCACCTAAACCATGATACAATAATAACCCTCTATATGGTGTATATAAGTTCATATAATCTCTTACTATTTGCTGTTGTTTCATTAGTGAATAAGCAGAACCACTATCACCTTTATTATCACAAGAAAATTTATTTTGTTCAGACATTTCTACTTCTTTATAAGGTTTAAGTAAATTATTTATAAAAGATGTGAATATTTCACGATTATTCATATAATATTCGGATGTTCGTATATTCACTTTTTCAACATTTTTTGGTATTCTTTCTAACAATGCTTCTCCTTCAATTTTTACTGCTTCTGGTCTTACTTCTACAAATTGCTTATGTTTTCCTCTTACTTTTATAGCCTTTCTACGTTCTTTTTCAAAATCTTCTGTTGGCATTCTTTTCTTTTTTGGCTTCTTTATTTTTATTTTTTTTCCTGGTTTCTTTATTTCAACTTTGTCTTTTTCTATTAATTTTTCAACTATACTTTTTGGTTTAAAATATTTTTCACGCATATTTTTTCTAAACCTATCACCATTATAATCACTTCCTCTACGATCTTCAAATATTATATCTAATTCTGTTGGTTTTTCACCACTTATTTTTAGATGCAAACCCCTTTTTTTTTCTGATACAGGTTTTTTTTCTAATATAGAAAATATGTTTTCACTCATATATAAAAATTAAATATAAAAAAGTTTTATATATTTAATTTATTAATTTAAATTAACAAGTCCTATTCTACACGCTTCTTGTTCTGCTTTCTTTTTTATTTTGTGCTTTGCTTCTCCTAAAAACAAAACAAACGAAATATTTTCATCTGTTTCATCTTTATTTTTCCATAATTCTGTATAATAATCATATCTTTCTTTTATATTTAACACAACCGATTCACTATGATTAAACTGATAAGATTGTTTATTTACACATAAATATACACCCATATGATATCCCTCTTCTTCATCTACTTCACTTATTTCTTTATATATTGGTGTTACTTGAAAGGCTTTTTGTAATTTAACTTGTAATAGATTTTTATAATTATCATTTTTCTCTAATAATTCCATCCAATTTACATGTTTTTCAAATATATTTTCAACAAATATTTGTGCTATTTGAAACCCAGGACCAGTAACAAATACATTTTCAAACCAATTTTTTTCATCTTTTATGGTAATCTTATTAAAATCTAAAAATAAAGCTCCTAAAAATGCTTCAAACAAACAACCCAATTTTTTTAAATTTGTTCTCGTCTTTTTTTCTTCTGCGTTTTTTGATATTATGTACCAATTATTTAATCCCATTTCATATGCCATTTTTCCTATTGACTCATTTTTTACTAACGCAATTTTTTTTTCCGTCATGAATCCTTCATCTTCTTTTGGAAATCTTCTATACAAATAATATTTTGTAATACATTCCAATACACCATCTCCCAAAAATTCCAACCTTTCATTTGATTTTGTTTTTAATTTTAAACAATTGTTAGGCCTTTCTGCTATTATTACTTCGTTTGCTTCATTTTCCAATATTGGTCTTTTCACATATGATTTGTGAACAAACGCTCTTTTGTATAAATTTATATTGTGAACACGATCTGGAACTCCATATGTATTTAATATATTTTGTATTTGATGTAATGTAATTTCCTTATTTCTTTCATTAAAAGGATCGAATATTAATTCTTCTGCTTCTTTATTTATATCACCATCTTGTAGTAAAACTTTTTCATTTGCCAATTCCATTATTATATTTATCTTATTTATATTTAACATCTTTTCAATTTATTTATTAAAAGTATTTAAATGCTTTTATATAACAATATTATGAAGTTATTAATTGATAATAGAGAAAAAAAAGTAATCCCACTTATTAAAGCATTAAATAATGACTTGGAATTAAATGTCGAAATAGAAATAGCTATGTTACCATTGGGTGACTTTATCATTCAAGATAACGATAATGATATCGTTATATTTGAACGTAAAGCTTTATCTGACCTGGCGAGTTCTACTAAAGATGGTAGATATAATGAACAATCATTTCGTTTATCAAATCAATCCATTCATAATCATAATATTATTTATATTATTGAAGGTGATTTAAATAGATATAACCCTAAATTTACTCGTGTACCAAAAACTACTTTAATTAATGCAATGATTTCATTGCAATTTTATAAAGGATTTTCTGTTATAAGAACACTTAGCATGTTAGAAACATCAGAATATGTTTTAAGATATATTTCTAAAATCACTAAAAGTAAGAAGTCAGCATTCTATAGTGATAATAATAAATCTTTAAATAATTCAAATTATTGCCAGGTTGTTTCAAAGGTTAAAAAATATAATATTACACCAGAAAATATTGGTGAAATAATATTAAGTCAAATTCCAGGAGTTAGCGCAAAAGTATCTATTGGTATCATGAAACATTTTACTTCACTTCATGATTTACTAACCAAATTATATGATAATCATAATTGTTTAAAAGAACTTAAAATTGATACTAATACTACAAAAAGAGTTCCAAAAAAAGCTATTGATAATATTATTCAATATTTACTTTATCAAAAAAAAACAATAATAAGTATCAAAACATAAATTTTATTATGTTAATATATAAATGAAGCAAGATGAAATGTTTAAATATTTAGGTGTTGGTGTTGCTGGATTAATAATTATCTATATAATTGTTTCTACACTAGATTTTAATACCAACGCTATATTAACATTAAATAAAAATTCCATAGAAGGCATTGAAGGCATGGCCGTTAGAGAAGGCATGACCGCACAAGAAGCTGTTGATAAACGTTTTGATGACATGATTAAATTTCTTGATAAAGTTAATGAATCCCTTACTACTAAAATTAATATTGATAAAAATTCTAGAAAATTAGGAGATGTTCTTGATAAATATAAAGAAGTTGTGGAAAAACAGATGATTGGTAAATTAATAGACCAAAAAAATATTACAGCTGTAGATAAATTTATGGAGAATGAAGTAAAAAGTAAAATATTAGACAAAATTGAAATGATTGATAAATATCGTGCTATTATCGAAGAATATTAATTATTTAGCACGTTGTATCATTTTTCTTGTTTACCTTTACATTTAGACTTTATTTTACCACAACATTTACACCTTGTCTTAGTAATAGTTTTTTTAAATCTAGATAAATGCGTCATATAAATATATTATTATATTATTTAATATATTTATTAAATTCATTTAACTTGAATCTGGTATTAATCTCATTAATGAAGGATGTATTTCTAATTCATCACTTCTTTTTTTAAGTTGTTGTGACCGTTTACCCTGATTATTATTTCTTTTATTTACGTTTCTTTTATTTACATTTCTTTGTTTATTATAATTTTTTCTTACATTTGTATTCATTTTTCTTTTAGCTTTATTATAATTTGGTTTTTTGTTTATTTTTGATTTATAACCTTCTTTTAATCCAAATCCTGTTGGTTTTCTCATTCTATGCTCATAAGCACCACTTTCAACCGCTTGTTCGCTATGTCTTATACCACCCCAATTACTATCCATCGCACTATCGCTTAATTTACTAGTAAATTTAACTTCATCTAGAGGTGTTCTTAAACCGACATGTTGATCATCTCTATCAAATCCGGCATAATTATTATTATTATATGGTTGATCATTTCTATTTGAATCTCTTAATTTTACTACCGGTTGCTGTCTAAATTTGTCAGGAACTACTGTAGGTAATCCACCACGTTTATCCATAATATCGTGCATCATTTTATATCCTAATTTTCCTTGAGCATCATATGATTCTTCAAAATATAAAACTGGACATTTAACTCCCATTTTTCTTTGCCATTGTAAAAATTCAATATATTCTTCTAAATTATTAAATTTAATTGGATTAACACCAGGGATTTCTGCTTTACCAGTATTTGTTAAAATTAACATGTTACCTTTTTTAACTAATAAATTTGGACAATCTTCATTAGTGTTAAAACCTTCAATTACATCTTTTGATCTTATTGTACTACAATATACTAATCCAACTACAAAAGCTATAACTATTAATAAAACTCTATTTGAATTATTCATATATAATATTACAGTATAATATTTTTTGTAAAATATTATCTATATATAATTTATAATGGGTAAATGTGCGTATGTTCAATTAGGTGGAAATAAAAATAATAAATTAGTTAATGATATATTTAAAAATATAATTGGAAAAAAACCTGTCATTGTTTTATATTTTGCTGATTGGTGTGGTCATTGTAAATCTTTAAAACCATCGTGGAATAATGTTATCGATAAATTAAAAATGTCAAAAATTAAACCCGATGAAGTAAAAGATGCTAATAAATTTAATAAATATGTAATTGCCCTAGAAGATGGTGCTTATGATAAAAATGAATGTCCTGACGTAGACACAAATGTTCGTGGATTTCCTACTATCAATTATTATCCTCCTAAAAAAGCGCCTTTAGAAAGCTTCGAAGAAGAACGTGATGAAGAACACTTACAAAAATGGATTAGTGATAAATTAGATTTAGGATCCGTTCAAAGTATTCCAAAACAAAGTGGTGGTAACCGTCGTAGAAGACGTAGAAAAACACGAAAAACCAAACGAAGACGAAAAAAACGAAAAACCAAACGAAGACGAAAAAAAAGTAAAACCAAACGTCGCCGTTAATATTATATTACCATATAATATATGAATCATTTGTCTTTTCCTATATTAATTATATCTAGTTTTCTTGCAACATCTATTTATACTTTAAGAAAATTTCTATTAAATCATTTTACTATTGAAGAGAATATGTTTATAGATGTATTATTATATCCAATTGGAATGATTATATTTTTATATTTTATGTTAGATATGAATAAATTAAAAAAAAAATGGAATAATGGAACCATAAAAAAATTCATACCTTATTTTTTACTTGCTACAGTTTTAATAGTTATTTCTATTTATCTGGGATTTTGGTTGGTTGCTAATCATGATATGAGTTGGATTAAACCTATAAGATCAGGATTAGTTATTATATTAATCAGTCTTGCTGGATTCTTTTTATACAATGAAACCTTTTCTATGAAAAAAATATTGGGAACATTGCTTATTGTATGTGGTATCGTAACAATGAATAGTTAAATACTTATATTATTTCATATAAAAATTGATTAAAACCTATTCTATTTTTATATATAAAACATGCCAAATTACCAATGTCGTTTATTTGATTTTGATATCTTAAATATAGAAAGTCAAGATGAATTATCTGATAGTGATGATGAAAAAAAGTATAAAGGAGATAAACGTGAGTTTGTTGTTAAAATGTATGGTATAGATACAGCTGGTAAAACATATTGTATATTTGTTAATGGATTTATACCTTTCTTTTATGTTAGAATACCAAATAAATGGAATAAAAGAAATATTTATAAATTTAAAGACTTCCTTGTTGACAATATCGGAAATTATTATAAAGAAAGTATTACCGAATGTCGTATAGTCGAAAAAAAGAAATTATATGGATTTGATGCTGGTAAGAAATATAAATTTATGATAGTCAAATTTAAAAATATGAATGCATATAATAAAGCCAAAAATGTATGGTATACTGATGAATCTTTTAAAAAAAGAAAATTACATCGTAATCCTAAAACAAATGAGTTTGGTATACAATTTCCAAAAAGTAATGACTATTTACAATTATATGAAGCACAGATTCCTCCTTTATTAAGGTTTTTCCATATTCAAGAAATTAGCCCATCTGGATGGATTGAAATTGATAAACGATTTGTTAGTAGTAATTCTAATAAAACTAACTGTGATTATGAATTTACTATCGATTGGCTCAGAACAGGAAAAAAATTTAATATTAAATCCTTACCTGAAAAAGAAGACCCTGTGCCTTATAAAATATGTAGTTTTGATATTGAAGCTTCTTCTAGTCACGGTGATTTCCCTGTCCCTAAAAAAACCTATAAAAAAATGATAGGAGAAATTATTGAATATTGGAGAAAACATAAATCTACTATACGTTCCAAAACTCCAGAAGAAAAAGAACAATTGTTTATAGAATTAATTTTATCAGCTTTTGGATACAATAAAAAAGATATTAGTAATGTATTTCCCAAAAAGAAACCTTTAAAAATAAATTTAATTAATGCTATCCAAAAAACTCTAGAACATCCATTAAAAGAATTATTGGACCGATCAAGAGATGAATGGAAAAAATTAAAAAAAATAGAAGAAGAAGAAGAACCAGATATTTATTATACTGCACTTAAAAAATGGCACCCAAAACCACAACCTTATTATAATTTGTGTAAGGATTATAACTTGATTAAATTATTAGATTCGGATATGGCTGGCGATTCGAAATTGTTAATTATGGATAGAGCTATGGAAAGAGATAAAGGTTATCCTGAAATACAACCAAACGGTATGACCAGAATTGTTTATAGAAAAAAAATACCGGGTTATTTACCTGAATTGGAAGGAGATAAATGTACATTTATTGGTTCTACATTTATAAAATATGGACAAATGAATCCTTATTATAATCACTGCGTTGTATTAAATACGTGTGATAATACTGATGAAGTCCAAAATAGTGAAATAGTTCCATGTAAAACTGAACGTGATGTTTTATTGGAGTGGACTAAAATGATTAAACACGAAAACCCTGATATTATTATTGGGTATAATATTTTTGGTTTTGATTGGGACTTTATGATTAAAAGAAGTGAAGAATTGAATTGTAAAGATGAATTCCTAAAATTAGGAAGAGAAAAATATGACCGTTGTAAAGTAATACATAAAACTGTTAAGGTTGCAAGTGGAGAACATAATTTAACTTATGTGAAAATACCGGGAAGATTACAAGTTGATTTATATAATCATTTTCGTAAAGAAGTTAATTTATCATCTTATAAATTAGATTTTGTTGCTTCTACATTTATTGGCGACTATGTTAAGTCTTATGAAAGTGAAAATGGCAGAACAAAATTTAAAAGTAAAAATCTTACAGGTTTACAAAATAGTAATTTCGTTAAATTTGAAATTATAGCACATAGTGTTGATAATTTTAAGGGAGGAAAAAAATATAAGGTTTATGATGTAGATGAAAGTTCAGGAACATTTTATGTTAATGAAGAAATAGATTTTAATACAAATAATAAAATTAGATGGGGACTAGCTAAGGATGATGTAACACCACAAGATATTTTTAGACTAACAAATGAAGGTCCTAGCGAACGTGCTATTATTGCGAAATATTGTTTTCAGGATTGTAACTTAGTTCATCATTTGTTTCGAAAAAATGATATATTAACCGGATTTATTGAACAAAGTAAAATTTGTAATGTCCCAATGGATTTTATTATTATGAGAGGTCAGGGTATTAAATTATTAAGTTTCATTGCTTTAAAATGTAGAGAAGTTCATACATTAATGCCTGTCATGGAACCTGTTATGAATGATGGTTCTTATGAAGGTGCTATTGTATTACCACCTAAATGTGCTTTTTATGCAGATAATCCTGTAGCTTGTAATGATTACTCATCACTATATCCTAGTTGTATGATTAGTGAAAATATTTCACATGATAGTAAAGTTTGGACACAAGAATTTGATTTGGAAGGAAATATGATCAAACATACTGGTAATACTATGTATGATAATTTAAAAGGATATAAATATGTTAATATTGAATATGATACATATGAATGGAAACGATTAGGTGGTGAAAAAAGTAAAGAAGAAAAAATAAAGGTTGGTACTAAGATTTGTAGATATGCTCAATTTCCAGATGAAAAAAAAGCTATTATGCCTTCTGTATTGAAAGAATTATTAGCATCAAGAAAAGCAACTAGAAAATTAATTAAATATAAAACAGTTACAGATGAAGATGGTGAAACATATACTGGATTAATGAGTAAAAATGATGAATATACTATTATAACAGAAGGAAATGGTGATGTTGTTGAAATACCAAATGAAATGGTAGTTAGTATAAAAGATACGTATAATGATTTTATGAAAAACGTATTCGATAAAAGACAATTGAGTATTAAAATTGTTGCTAATTCATTATATGGTCAATGTGGTGCTAGAACTAGTAGTTTTTATGAAAAAGATATAGCAGCATCTACTACTGCTATGGGTAGAAAAGCATTATTATATGCTAAAGATGTAATTGAAACCGTATATGAAAATAGAATTTGCGATACAAAACATGGTAAGGTAAGAACTAGAGCAGAATATATTTATGGTGATACGGATTCTGTATTCTTTACATTTAATTTGGAAGATTTGAATGGTGAAAAAATAAGAGGTAAATTAGCATTAGATATAACTATAGAATTAGCTGTAGAAGCCGGTGAGTTAGCTACAAAATTCTTGAAAGCTCCGCATGATTTGGAATATGAAAAGACATTCATGCCATTCTTATTATTATCGAAAAAAAGATATGTTGGTATGTTGCATGAATTTGATATTAATAAAGGCAAAAGAAAATCTATGGGAATTGTTTTAAAAAGAAGAGATAACGCGCCAATTGTAAAAGATGTTTATGGAGGTATTATTGATACATTAATGACACCCGGTAAAGATACTGTGGCAAAATCTATTGAATTTACAGAAAAATGTTTACAGAAAATAGTAGATGAAAAATACCCATTAGAAAAATTAATTATTAGTAAATCTCTTCGTGGATTTTATAAAAATCCTGATAGTATTGCTCATAAAGTATTGGCAGATAGAATGACTAAAAGAGATCCTGGAAATAAGCCAGCGGTTGGATCTAGGATACCTTACATTTATATACAAACAAAAGGTAAGGTAAAATTACAAGGAGATAAAATAGAAAATCCTGATTATATTAGAAAAAATAAAATTAAACCAGATTATAGTTTCTATATTACAAATCAAATAATGAAACCTGTTCAACAAATTTATGGATTATTATTGTTTGATATACCCAAATTTAAACATAAAGTGCGTATGTTTAAAAAAAAATTAGCTAGAATAAAAGAACAATTTAAAGATAATCCTAAAAAATGTAAAGAAAAATGTGAAAAAATTATTTATGCTGAAGTTAAAAAGATAATATTTCAAAAATATTTATTGGCATCTGATAGAATCAAAACAGGGCAGAGAAGTTTATTATCTATGTTTGGTTAATATCTTCCATATTTACCCTCAAACCAATTAACCTTTTCTAAATTATTTAACATTACTTTATAAGTACCCATACAACTTTTTTTATTTTTTTTCTTTTGAATTATTTTTTCCTTTGGTTCAAAATTCAAATACATTTTAAAAATTTCTTTTCTACATACACATATTTTTCTTCCACAACTTCTGAGCATTTAAATATATATCATAAATATATTTAAATATTATTATAATAATGTTATTATTTCATTTGTTACTGCTTTTGATATTATAGTTGCACCTTTTTTATTAAAATGACAATCATATGGTATTTGAATATCCGATTGAATTGGTTTTAATAATGAATATATATCTAACATCCTAGTATTTGTTTCCATCATTTCTTTTTTTATGCTTTTATTTCTTTCTATAACACTATCATTTGTTAATATTTGATCTTTACTATTTGGTCCATTTTTACTATTTTTTTCACCTTGTTTCATTTCTGGAAGAGGACTACAATTACACCAAATTATATTTTTTGTTATAGTTTTTAATTTTTTACATAATCGTGGAGTTAATAACTGATGTTCTTTTTCTGAAACACGTGGTGGAAATCCATGCATACCATCAAAAAAAAATATCACATCATATTTTTTCCATTTATTAAATTCCCAAATATCCAACCACTTATTTATATTTTTACAATGATGTGGATGTTGTATGTATGTCACAGTCATGTTTTTTAATATATTTTTAATCATTTCCCAACTATTATCTAATATAGAATCGCCCATTATAAGAATATTAGGTTTATTTGTTTTTTCTTTTAAAGGATGACTGCCAAAAAATGTTCCAGCAAATCGCTTATTGTCATCCAACCAATTAAAATTATATTGTTGTTTTGAATTATTTTTTTTATATATTGAGGACATCCAATTTTTACCAAATGACATTATATATATAATATATAATTATTCAAAACAACACCAATCATAATATAAATTTATTGCTGATATTGGTGTAAACCATACGCTTGATATTGAAAAATGATCCGCACCTATCTTTCTGTAATATTCTAGATCTTTTTTATTTTTTATTCCTCCACCAGCAATAACTACAGCATGAGGATGTGTTGTTTTGAGATATTCTATTATTTTTGTTGTATATGGTTTTATCATTGGTCCAGAAATACCACCTCTATCACATGGAATTGTATTTGAAGCGTGAAATTGTCTAAAACCATCTTTATAATAATCAGTTATATGATAAGTAGTATCAAAAGGAGATAGCTTTATTATACACCAATCTCTTTTTTTATTAATAAATTTTGATAAACCATCACGAATCATTTTTTTTTCCAAATTTGGACAACTAACATTTAGTTCTATATCCATGTTTTCAGGTATTTTTTCTAATAATTTTGGGATTTCTTCTTTCTTTAATATGGCTATACTAATAATTTCACCTTTCTTATACGTTTTTATTGCATAATCTATACCTGGATTTCTTAAACCTATTTTATTAACCCAACCACCAAAAGCTGGAACATATCTTAATGTTTTTAATATCTGCGACCATTTACCTTTTCGTTCATTTAACGTAAAACTTCCACGTATTGAAATTGTATTGGGTAAATCAATATAATTTCCAAAAGGAGGACTTATAAACAACATTATATACTTATAATTTCCTTGTTTTTTTATGTTGTTTTGATTTCTTTTTTATTGTTTTTGATTTTGATGATTCAATGAACTTTTTTACAGCAGGAAATATCTGTGAGCTAGTTACATTACCATCATGCATATGATATAAATGACTATCTTCATCTTTATCTTCTCCAAAATGAATATTGTAAAGAGATATGAAATCTTCCCAATCTTTTAAAGCAACTACTTTATTATTATTTGAACGTAGAAATCTATTAAGTAATATTTTATTTGATAATTCTTTTCTATATGGTTTTAAGTGTAAATAAGTAACTTTCTTTTTATTCATATGTGGATGTTCTTGGTCGTCTAAAAATATTAATTTATCGCGATTTGTGCAACCAGTAGCTCTTTTAAAATCACTCAATAATTTCATATATGATCTTCTATCTGGTTCATTTATTCGACCATTAACCTTCCATCCAGTAATAACATTATCAAATAAATTATAATTTATTTTTTTTTCAATAAAGCTTTTAATAGAATTTGTCCAGGATTTAGGACCCATATTATTTGTAAAAATAACTACTTTTATTGTTTTATCCTTCATTTTTTGTTGTTTTAAATATTCGAAAAGTTTAAACATACCAGGTCTAAACACTTCAGGGTATATTTCTAGTAAAAGATGTAAATTAATTTGTTTACCTGAATATTCCCAAATTGTATTATATAAAGTAGAAATGTTATAAAAGTGACCAATGGTTTCATCTAAATCAAATACTATATATTTGTTAATCTTCATATTTAATAAAGAGAAAATATTATCTATGAACAAATTATAATGATAAGGAAACAAATATTTACCTACGCAAAACGCTATAAAACAACAAAACGAAAACGCAAACAAATACCGAAAGCTATACGCGAGCAAGTTTGGATTCAAAATTTTGGAAATGTCTTCGAGCATAAATGCTATATCCCCTGGTGTGATAATAAAATAAACGTTTTTACGTATCAAATTGGACATAATATTCCTGTAAGTAAAGGTGGTGATAACAAAGTAAATAATTTAAAACCTATATGTAGTAGTTGTAATTTATCTATGAGTAATGTTTATACAATAGACCAGTGGAGTAAATTACTCAAATAATATTTTATTTTTTATATCTATATAATTTATATATGATTGATGAAAATGATATTATTAACAATATAATCACTGATACAAAAAATAGGAAAAAAAATAGAAATGTATTTGCGTCAATACATTCAGCACCATCTACATATTATCCAGATATGTGGAAAGGTCAAAATAAAAAGTTTAATTTAGATAAATTAATGGATACATTTACAGCTATAGTTCCTGAAAATACAATTGTCTTTACATTTACTCCTACGGATAATTTAGCATGGAGTGATCGATGTCAAGAAAAGAATGAAATTATGAAAAACTTAAGAAATGCTAATTGGCCATGGTTTGATGACTGGCCTTTACAGCGAAACGCAAAAGTATATTTACCTGGACAACCAATGTATAATCAAGCTTGTACGTTTGATGCTGATGATATGAGTTATTTTGATATATATACAATGTATGGTAATCCTATTAATGTAAAAAAATTAGGGAAAAATATGGGTTATGCTGGAAAAGCAAGTAAATTCAAAACAGAACATATGAGTAGGCCAACAAAAAAAACACCCAGAATGCAAACCAGAAATAATCCAAATAAATATTTTTATAGAAATGTTTTAAAATCAAAAGTATTTACAATACAAGATTTAATAAATAGATTTAAATCAGAGCCTACTAAAGATAGACCATTAAGAATTATTTATATTTATTCTTGCAATCCAAATATTGAAGATGTAAATGTAAGAAAAATAACAAAAAATGTGATGCAACAAAATGAAATTATTGCTATGAATTATCATGTTAGAAGAACTTATGAAAAAGAGGGACGAGAACGTTTCGTTGATATGTTTTTAATAGATAAACAAGAAGCAATTATGACTAAAAGTAGACGGAAAGAAGACAAAGAATATTTTGATATTGAAAAAGAAAAACCTGAAATGTTACGAACACTGATGTATATGGAAAGAAATAAAGAACATATTTCTGATTATGAAAAAGGATTAAAATATGGTATAACAGAAAGTGGTAGTTTATGTAAAACAAAATGTAAAAGTAGTGTCTGTTCAATTTTTGGTTGTGGAAAAAATGAAGCTACATGTATAAATGTAAAAGGACAAAAAGAAAAATGTTCTTTTCCAAAAGATAAACGCAAAGGTAAAAAATCAAGAAAAAAGAAAAGAAGAAGAAAGAAAAAAAATAAAACTAAAAAAAATAAATAAAAAAATTGATTTAATATTAAAATAGCATTTAATATTAAATGTCTAATGACCCTATTGTAATCAAAAATGAAGATGGTAAACAATTATTAAATACCCTTAAAAATAATTCTATTGATTTGATTTTAACAGATCCTCCCTATATTATATCACGTGATTCTGGTATGGATTCTTTTACAAAAGATGTTGAAAAAATAGAAAATGATGGTAAGAACGTTAAAACAGAAAAAGAATGGAATGAATATAAAAGTAAACACAAATTATTGGATGATACATATAAGGATAATTATATAAAATATGGTAATGCTTCTGGAAAAAAATATGCATTTAAAACTAATTATGGTGAATGGGATAAAAAATTTACAATGACGCATTTAGAGGAGTTTATTGCTTTATATTATAAAAAGTTAAGAAAAGGTGGCACTTGTATAATATTCTTTGATTTGTGGAAAATATCCTATATAAAAGAAATAATGGAAAAATATAAATTCAAACAAATACGAATGATTGAATGGATTAAAACAAATCCTATGCCATTAAATCAATCTGTCAATTATTTGACAAATGCTAGAGAAATAGCTATATTGGGTGTAAAAGGTGGGAAACCTACTTTTAATTCAAAATATGATAAAGGTATATATGAATATCCAATACAAAATGGTAAGAAAAGATTTCATCCAACACAAAAAAATATTAAGTTATTTGAAGAGTTAATTAAAAAACATTCAAATGAGAATGATTTAATTGTGGATACATTTTTAGGGGGAGGGACTACAGCCATTGCTTGTAAAAATACGAATAGGAAATTTATAGGTAGTGAAATAAGTAAGGAGTATTATGATAAAGTTATTAAGGTTTTACAATGAGTTTTATATGCTTCAATATCATACCAGTATGTTCCTACCATACCATCTATATCATTCGGATTAAATGTTTCATCACCTTCGATAAATTTTGGGAAACCCAAACTAGTATATGCGAATGGAGCGGGTTGTCTTTTACCCTCTTTTTCAGTTTTTACAAAAGTTCTTGCTTTAATTATATTACAACCATTACATAACGCTTGGAAATCACTAATTTTTTGTGTAGATTTATTATGAACTCGTGGATCGTTATAAGCGTCATTTTTGTGATCTGGAATACATCCTTTTTTATTGCAATGTAGGCAACTTTTTTCTTTCATTGCCTTTTTTATATCTGGACGAATAGGTCTATTTTTAAGCATTTCTGCTCTTTTTATGGCCTGATCAAAACCGGTTGTTCTAATTCTTAGTATTGGCGTGGTGCTTCCTCCTATTCTTTCTACCTCCCAAATTAAATGACATAATCCAAACATTTTTCCTTTCCTGTATGGACCACCATTTTTTTGCCAGTTAAGTCCAACATCTTTACATTCTTGTTTCATTATCCAACGAGAGCAGCCTGATTTTTTTGCTTCAGGTGCGAGTTTATCCCATAATTTTAGATTTTTACTTATTTTAACCATATTATTATAGCAATACAATAATATATTTATTTCAATTTATTTTGTTTTGTTTTGTTTTGGTTCTTTTTTAGTATTGTTATTCTTGATTAATTACTGTACTACCAAAAATATCTTTCAGAATCAACATTTTACAAAATTTTGCAAATTTATAGCTGAAAAATATTTTTGGAAACATAATTAGCAGGCTATTAGTGTTAGGAATGCTCAGGAATAATGTAAATAGTGGGACACAGCATTGGGTATGCTCAAAAAAAAAATTCTTTCAAAAAAATTTTTTGTAATCATATATTAATAGTATGTTGTTAATGAATGATGAAGAATTTTGGGAAGGTATCATAGCAGGTTTAGGTTGGGTATTTGCTATATTTTTCATAAGAAATGGTTTATATAAATACAAATTTAAAAAAAGCAATTATGCTTTGGCTGGTGCGATTACTTTTTCTTTTTGGTGGTTTTTCCGTAAAGTTGGTATGAATCTATATCGTCAATGGAAAAAATTAGAAAATATAGAAAAAAGAGAATTAAAATTACCAATTAGAGATGAAAAAACAATTCATATATTTTTATTTTTAGCATTATTCTATTTAATTTATTATGTATTAATTATAAGCATTAATCCTGAAAGTGCTGAAATAGCAATGCGTTTCAGTAAAACAGAAATACCATTATTGTTATTTATTGTGACAGTATCTATACTTGTTTATTTTTCTAAGTAATCCAATACAGATAATATAACATGTTCCTGGGCACTTATCTTTTGAAATAAAATACATTCATCAAATTTGATTTGAAAAAACATATTTTTAAAATTTTTACATAAAATTTGTACTTTATCATTTTGAATTTTAATATCTGCTATAACCGCACCATTTGTTAATTTTAAATTTTCAGGATCTTTTATTGGAATCCATCTAATATAATATCCATATTGTAAATCATTCATATCAGAACAATATCTAAATTCTTTTAATTTTTTATGATATTCTTTTAAATTTTCTTTAGGTAATTGTAATTGTTGTAAAATATCATTTTTATGAGCTTTTATTTTTGAATGTGTTAATTTCATAATTGACGAATTACTATCATTTTCTAAAGCATCCAATAATTCATTTATTTCAGACATAATTAATATTATATTATACTTTATATTTATATATTTTCTTTAAGTTATCAAAGTATATTAAGTATTTAATAAAAATGATACTTAGGGAATTTTTTTATTTTTACAAAAGTATTTTCAAAATGTTAAAATTGGACATTTCAAAAATGTCCAAAATGGAGAAAACGCAAAAACTTCTTGAAAATTTGTAAAAAATTTCAAGTTACTGCATAAAGCTTTAAAATCATTTTTTAACTATAAAAAGTATGTAGGTAAATTATGGTAAGCAAAAAAAACGCACTTTGTTTTCAAAATTGAAGAAAAAACGTAAAAAAAAAAATGGTAACAAATGATAACAAAAAAACCCCAAAAAAACCCCAAAATATTTTCATACAATATTTGATATTATAAACAATAACAAAAAAGTAATATATATAACACATTTTTACATTGAAAAAATGAATGATAACAAAATGGTAACAAAAAAACCCCAAAAAACCCCAGATGGTATTTTCTAGTAAAAATAAAAATCAATTTATTTGTATTCTCTAGAGATGTAGTAAAAATGATAGTATTGTAAAAAATAAAAAATTGCTTAAGTTCAATTTTTAACAAAGTATTTAAAAAAATGAAATATAAAGAATTATTTTTTCTTTAATAAAAACTATTTTAGGGTTTTTTATGTTATCATTATATAGGTAACCAATGGTAACAAAAAAAAACCAAAAAACAAAAAAAAAATTTCATTGTATAATTTGTGATTTTAAATGCAATAATAAAAGAGATTACGAACGACATGAAAACACACGTAAACATAAAAATAACCAAAATGATAACAAAAAAACCCCAGAAAACCCCAAAATACCAAAAGAAGATAAATACAAATGTTCAAAATGTGGTAAAATATATCGTTATAAAAGTGGTTTATCTAGACATAAAAAAATATGTATAGGTATAAAAGAAGTAATAAAAGAAACAGAAATTATATCAAATAATGAAGATGATGTAACAAAAGATATGTTAAAACAATTAGTTAATCAAAATCAAACATTACAAAAACAATTAATAGAATTGTCTAATAAAAAAACAACTGTAAATTACAATAATTGTAATAATAAGAAAATGACTATAAATGTATTTTTAAATGAAGAATGTAAAAATGCTATGAATTTAACTGATTTTGTAAATGGAGTTCAAGTAAGTTTAAATGATATAATGTATACGAAAGAACATGGATATGCTGAAGGAATAAGTAATATATTTGTTAAACATTTACAAAATATGCCACCCACAGAAAGACCGATTCATTGTAGTGATAGTAAACGATTACAGTTTTACATTAAAGATGAAAATAAATGGGAAAAAGATGACTCACATACTAAAATAGATAAATCAATACAAGATCTTACCATGAAGCAAATGGTAACTGTAAAAAAATGGGAAGAAGAACATCCGAATTATTTACATAATGAACAATTATTACAAGAGTGGCATTCAATGATACAAGAAATAATGGGAAAATGTGATAAAATACAAAAAGAGAAAAATGAATTATTAATTAAAAAGTCAATAAGTAATAATACGGAAATTAAAGAGGCTATGATAATGGATGAAGTAAATTAAAATATCACAGCAAAGGAAAAATATTTATTAATTCATTAGTACCAATTGTTGTTGCTAAAGTTGCGTGTGTTGCTAATCTGGCATTATAAATTCGTCTAATAACATCTTGACGATATTTTAAGGGTTGTTTGGCTACATATAAACATCTGGCAGCAAAAAGAGAAAATGGCATTATAAATTATATAATATGTATATCTTTAAATAAAAACGTAAAATAAATTATTAATTTTCAACAACAACCTCTTCATTTTTAACAGTTTCAACATGTTTGTTAATAGGTTTTTCACTTACATTAAGTTTAACTTTTTTTTTTTTTTCTTTTTATCTAGATTTTTAATGGTGTCATTATTTTCTTTTACTTTCTGATCAAGCGATTCTTTAACCATATCTTTAACTAATTTTTTGGCATGTTCTTCAGTAACCTTAACTTCTAATAAATTTTTTGATTTAATAAAGTTTTCTTTAAAAGTTAAATAGTCGTTATGAACATTTTTAACTAAAGTTTCTAATCTTTCTATACTTATAAGAGTAGTTGATAATGCGTTTTCTACATTTTGTATTTTTTTATTTTGTTGTTCAAACATATTATTATTATTAGAAATGTGTTTGTTAATATTCAGTATATCGTTTTCTATTTCTTTATTGGTTCTAGAACACTGCGAAATAAATGTTTCATTTAATCTACTTCTGCTGTCGATTTTATCAACCATTTCATTGACACTTTCAATTAATGCGGTTTGTTTATCAGTTTCTTCTTTCATAGAAATTAACCTTTTTTCATGCCATTCTAAAACTTTTTGAGTTGTTACTTGTTGAGGTTGTTGTTGTTGTTGTAATATACGTGCTCTCGGCGCGTTAACTTCTTGTAATGCTCTCTGTTCTCTTTGATATCTTCTCCAAGCCATATACTAAAAATTCGTATTAAATTTCCTAAATATAATCGCATTAAGCAACCATTTTCATATTTATTTTTTTTCCAAACATATAATTTTTTACTTTAAAATCTTTCATACTATATTCATTTATATCAACGTATTTGTTTAATACATAAAATGAAGGAAATGGATATACTTTGTTATGTAGTTGTTCTTGTAAAGCATCTTCATGATTTTCATATATATGTGCGTCTCCAATATGATAAATAAATTCTTTTGGTTTTAAATTACAATGTCTTGCAAGTAAATGGGTAAGAAAACTATATGAAGCAATGTTGAATGGAACACCTAGTCCAACATCACCACTTCTTTGATACATTGAACAACTTAATTCATCATTTTGATTTACATGAAATTGAGACAAAACATGACATGGTGGTAAAGCCATTTCGTCAAGTTGCTCTGGATTCCATGCTGACATTATTAATCGTCTTGAAAATTTTTTTTCAGGATCATTTAAACTGTCAATTATATTTTGTAATTGATCTACACCTAAATTAGAATAATCTGTTTTACAATTATTATATTTAGCATTAAAATGTCTCCATTGATGACCATATACTGGTCCTAGATCATTT
>CENJ01163972.1_pt1 | contig 32544 bp, 29 predicted proteins | sample 356161 | NCBI WGS metagenome assembly CENJ01 (sample SAMEA2619531, study PRJEB7988) | marine metagenome | biome: marine biome (ENVO:00000447); feature: surface water layer (ENVO:00002042); material: "saline water (ENVO:00002010), including plankton (ENVO:xxxxxxxx)" | depth 5 m | reverse complement strand
CGAAGCCCGCCGGTCCTTTCGGAATGCGACGGGCGCAATGATGCTGCTGATCCACCGTGAAACCGATGAGGTGATGGGTGGGATCAATCTGTCCAATATCAGACGACGCGCCGCGGAAATGGCGACAATCGGCTATTGGCTGTCGCGCCGTTGGGGCGGGCAGGGCCGAATGACGGCCGCCGTGCGCCGGATGGTGGACTTTGCATTCTATGATTTTCGCCTGCATCGCGTTGAAGCAGGATGTATTCCGGAGAATGATGCATCAGCCCGCGTTCTGCTTGGGGCCGGATTTGAAGAAGAAGGCTATGCGCGTAAATACCTTCGCATTAATGGCCGCTGGCAAGATCATCGTCTCTTCGCTATCGTTCGGGAAGAGGATGAGCTCTGAATTGAGCAATGTCGGCATCCGGAGGTTTTTCAATGACTGACCTGACAACACCTGTATCTGAACCCGCCGGCCATTCCGCCGCGCTGGAAGCGGCACAGGTGAGTGTATGGCATTGGGATGCGGCAAGCCGGAAAATCCTGATCCGTGCGCAGGGTGAACCTGTCATTCCGGACATTGAAGGCGAATGGCAATTGTCTGCCTTTCAGTCTCTTTTGCAGGGATTGTCAGCCTCTGCATTTCGAAATGCGATCGCATCCGATGACGGAAAAATCTCGCAGCGATTGTCTCTGGCCGATGGGCGCAGTTTTCGAATGGTGGGTGCGCGCAGCGCTGATGGTGATGCGCGCGGTTTGCTGTTCAGCATCGATGCCGTTGAAGAAGCGAAAATCACGCCTGATCTTGAAGCAGTATTTCAGCCGATTGTACGTCTTTCAGATGGGAAAACGGTTGGCTTTGAAGCGCTGGCACGATGGCGCGATGGGGAGGGGTGCCTCCAATCCGTCAGTGCGCTGCCGGGTGATGGGCGTTTGCTTATCGGTCCTGCCTTTGCGCTGCAAATGCTGGAAGAAGCGGCCTGTGCTCTGGAATTCTGGGAGGCTGAGTTTCCAGAAGACGGATTTTACGTTCAGGTGAATCTGACGGCGGATGATCTGTTCCGGCCTGAAGTAATCCAGAATGTCGAGAAGCTGATGGTCTCCGGACGGTTCAATCCCGAATCGCTTCGTATTGAACTGACTGAGCAAATGGCGCTTCGCGACTTTGAGGCCGGTGTTGCGGCGGTAACGGCGCTGGAGGCCTCTGGCGTGAGTTTGATTTTGGATGATTTTGGCTCCGGGCACTCATCTCTGGCCTGGTTGGCGTCTATTCCTGCCAAGGCGATCAAGCTCGATCCGGAACTGACGCAGCTGGCAGGCACGCCGCGCGCGGATGCGGTGCTTTCGGGCATTGTCTCAATGGTTCACGCCATTGGGATGACGATTACGGCCGAGGGCATTGAGAGCCTTGATCAGATCGCGTTTCTGAAATCCATCGGCTGTGAGTACGCACAAGGCTTTGCATTTGCGCGCCCTATGCCACGGGATGAAGCGACCGCTCATCTGCGAGCTGGAAAGGCGGGCTAGGCCCGGCCGACCGGCCCCCTTTGAAGGCGTGCCGGGGAAATACCAAGCTTTTGCATGGCGCGTTCCCATTTTCCCTCGAAATCCGTATCAAAAATGATCTCGTCATCGGCATCTACGACAAGCCAGACATTCTGCTTCAATTCGGCTTCAAGCTGTTTCGGGCCCCAACCGGAATACCCAAGTGCGAGCCGGCATTTCACCGGCGGTGCGTTTGACGCCATAGCGCTGAGCACTTCTTTCGTCGCTGTCAGGCGTAGCCCATTGGAAATGGGGATGGTCGCGCCAGCGCTTTCAAAGTCTTCAGAATGAATGACAAAACCGCGATCCTGCCCGACGGGGCCACCCTTTAAAATTGGGTCATTGCCGGGAGAACCGACAATCGGAATTTCAAGCTGGTCAAAGAGTTCAGGCAGGGTGATGTCCAGAACGGCTTTGTTCAGGACAATGCCCATAGCGTGTTCTTCATTATGGGCGCACAGCAGAATGACGGATTTTTCAAACCGTTCATCATCAATGCCCGGCATGGCGATAAGAAGCTTTCCAGTGAGGCCTTCTGTTTCGTCCAATTCCATATCAGCTCCAGTCCCCGAACCGGTATGGTCTCCCTAAAGTGTGAAGCTTGCAAGAGCGTAACCCAGAAAACTCTTTGGTCATGGCGGTTTCGGACTGGCCGAACGTCTCCTACATCTGTATCTGGAAACCAGAATTTGACCTGTAAGGAGACGTTCGAATGACAATCTCAGTTGGTGACACGCTGCCGGAAACGACTTTCATGACAATGGGGGCGAGCGGCCCGGAACCTGTCGCGTCCAAGGACTTCTTCGCAGGCAAGACCGTTGCTCTGTTCGCGGTGCCAGGCGCGTTTACGCCGACCTGTTCTGCTAAGCACCTGCCGGGCTTTAAAGAGAAAGCTGGCGAGCTCAAATCAAAGGGTATCGACACGATTGCCTGCACATCTGTGAACGATGTGTTTGTTATGGATGCCTGGGGCAAAGACCAGTCCGTCGGTGAAGACGTAGTCATGCTCGCAGACGGCAATGGCGCTTTTGCTGGTGCACTTGGTCTGGAAATGGACGGCTCTGGCTTCGGCCTTGGTACACGTTCTCGCCGGTATTCCATGGTCGTGACCGACGGCAAAGTAACCCAGCTTAACGTTGAAGAAGGCCCGAGCTTCGAGGTCTCCAGCGCTGACTATATGCTCGGCAAACTTTAAGATGGAAATTGGATGCCGTTAATTTGGGCGAACTGCCCATAACGGCATCTCAAATGTTTTCTTTTTCAGGGTGTGGATGACGTCCTTCTGGATGTTGCGCCGCACCAGATCGCAAGTTATCAGGGGCGGGGACTTGCGATCTGCGAAGTAGTCAGCAGAATTCAAATCGATTCTTATTTGGTTGGATTCTGAACGGTGTTTCGTCAGAAAGTGGGATGATCAGGGTGGAGGCATACTCTTATGTATGCTTCATTCGAAAGGGCGGCCGGTGCGCGAAAGCGGCGGACGCTACTGTGTTGAGTTTTGGGGGATGTGAATGAGTAGTTCGGGACTCATAGATTACTTTGTCGAGCGCAGACAGACACTCGAATCCCAGATTGCGGACCTTTATTCCGAACTTGATCGGATTTCCGACGCGCCGGACAAGCGGTCGACGACTTATCTGAAAATGAAGTTCTTTGCGCTGAATCAGGCTTTTGGTGAGCTGACATATCTGGCGCAGAACCGGACCGATCTTCCCGGCGCTTCCAAAACGACTGCAAAGTCTACGGCGAAGACGACGGCAAAGGCGGCCTCCAAATCAACCGTTCCAATGACAATTCCGGCTGAGCTGGAACGTGCATTCTACGATCTTTTTGACCAGATTCTTGTTCTTATCGCGCCGCTAGGATCTGCGCCGATAGCTGCGAGCGCAGATATGACGGGCGCATCCATGCAAGAGGTGCTGGGGCTTCGTCAGTCTTTGATGGAATCTGAGACCAAGCTCGACGCCAGCCGCAAATCATTCCAGCTGGTTCGCGCCGAACGCCAGAATGCTGAAGCGCGCCTTGCAGATACCGAGGCCCGTCTGGCCGATGCGGAAGCGCGTCTGAAGCGTCAGGAAGAGATTTCCGAAGCTGCGGTGGATCAGGTGAGGATTGCGGCTGATGAACATCGACGCGAGCTTCATGCGTTCATTCACCGAATTGGTGAGCTTGAACGTGAAGTCGACAAGCAAATTGGCCGAGTGGCCTCGATCCAGAGCTCCACGTCATGGCGCCTGACGGCTCCGGTCCGCTGGGCAATGAACAAGGTTCTGCATCGTGGTGAGGGTGTAGAGAGTGAAACAGCGATTGAAGGCAAACTGTTCGATACGATGAGCGTGGATGTGAATCCGAACGCGAAGTCCGAATGGGATGCCCTTCTGGGTGTGTGATCGCTGATTGGGGACGTCTGAAATGAGAGTATGGGTTGATGGTCAGTGCCTGCAGACGGCTAGTCGCTTCAGGGGTATTGGCCGCTATGTAGAAGAATTGCTGCGCGCGCTGGCTGCGAAGGATGATATCGAGCTTTTGATATCTTTCTCGTCATCGATGATGCGCCAAGCCCTTGATGCTAAGGAACGTGTCGCGCCGTACATTCCTGCGGAGAATGTCTTCATTTGGACAAACCCTGTGAACGAGGGAGAAGCTCACACCGGTTTTGATGAGAAGCGTCAACTGGCGCAGTATTCTCTTGCACACCATGTGAACTGCCTTGCGCCAGATGTAATCCTGAACGGCAGCCCGTTTGAGGGCAGTTTTGATTCCTCCTGCCCGATTCTGCCTGGGTTTGGATGTGATATCCCAATGGTGTCTATTTTTCATGACGCCATTCCGAACCGCTATCCCGAGCAATACCTGAAGGATAAGCGGGTACATGAGTATTATTATAACCGCCTGAAATACTATCAGGATTTCGATCGCAATCTCGCCAACTCTCAGTTCTCAGCTGATGAGCTGTCGGAGCTGTATCCGGGCATTGAGGTGAAGAGTATTTCAGCTGGTCTGGGCGCAGAATTTACCTCGCTGATCGATACGGTTGAAGCGGGTAAAATGAAGGCCCGCTATGGCGATTATCTTCTCTATGTTGGCGGTGTAGACTGGCGGAAGAACGTTCCGCTTATCTTTGATGCGGTAAAGCGTCTGCCGTCTAAACAACGCCGTGCTGTGAAGTTGATCATGGTCGGGGAACATAGCGAACATATTCTCGACAGCATGATGAACCAATGGCGAAACCACGGTCTGCCATTGGAAAATCTGTTCTCTGTCAGCCATGTATCAGAAGCAGACCTGGTTGCGTTCTATAAAGACGCCATGATGCTGATCCAACCTTCTTTGATGGAAGGCTTCGGCCTGACCGTTCTGGAAGCTATGGCGTGTGGCACACCTGTTGCGGCCGGTAATGCGGGCGCGGTGCCTGAAGTCATCGGCTATGACGATGTCCTGTTCGACCCGGAAAACCCGAATGAATTGATGACGATTATTCGTCCAATCGTTGAGGGGCGCGCAGACACTGCAAAACTCACTGAGCGCGGTCTTGAACGTGCAAAACTCTTCTCCTGGGAAAAGAGCGCGGAGATCGCGTCTGCAGAACTTCACCTTGCGGCCAGCAAGAAATCTATGCGCGCGCCAGATGTGGCCAAATCGCGTAAGGCGATTTCCACGCGTGTGAAACGACTTGGTCTGGACAAGGGCGAAATCTCGAAAGTTCTTGCATCAACGGAACCACAAAAGGCAGGGCAGCCGCATCTTCTTTATGATGCAACTCAGACCTCACTGTTTGACAGTGGCACGGGCATTCAGCGTGTCGTGCGCAACGTCGCTGTAGAGCTGATGAACCTGCCAAAAGGGCCGGACGACATGCCTTGGGAGATGGTCTTCTGTGGTAAGCAGGATGATGGTTTCTACAAAATTGGCGTATCAGAAAACAATCGGGTTTTGCCGGCTCGTAAGACGGATGAAAACCGGATTTTCCCAGGCCTTGGAGACCATATCTTCTTCCTCGACAGTTCGTGGATTGAGCAATCCCTGCAGCGCCATCGTCTGATGGGCTATCGTGCGCGCGGTGTAGATATCACTATCGGTCTGCACGACCTTGTGCCGCTCAAGGCGTCTGCTTTCTGTGATGCGGGTATGCCGCCGGGATTTGCCAGCTGGCTGGATGGCGCTCTGCGCTATGCGACAGGGTTTGTATGTGTATCCAAGGCGACGGCTGATGACCTCATTCGCACGCTGGAAGGTATGGAATTCCCGCGCGAAATGAAGGTGGGCTATTTCCATAATGGCGCAAACTTCAATCTGCAGGTCGATGCGGATGCAGCCTCCACGAAGAAGGACCAAACGCCTCACTTCCTGATGGTCGGCACGCTTGAGCCGCGTAAAGGCTATAGCGTTTCGATCCGTGCGTTCTCCAAGCTTTGGAAAGAGGGCGTGAACGTCAAGCTGACGATTGTGGGCAAAGAGGGCTGGAATATCCGCCATCTGCTCGACGAAATCGAAGAGCATGAAGAGTTCGACAAGCGTTTGAAATGGCATGAATACGTCTCAGATGAGAAGCTGGTCGAGCTGTATTCTGAGTGCGACTCACTCGTCGCTGCGTCCTATGCGGAAGGCTTCGGTCTGCCAATCGTGGAAGCGGGCCAATACGGTAAGCCGGTCATCGCCAGCGATATCGACGTGTTCCGCGAGGTCTCTGAAGGCGCAAGCGGTGCGAGCTTCTTTGAAGTCGGCAATTCTGATGCGCTCGCCGATGCGGTGAAGTCCTTCATCAAGAGCAAGTCCAAGGTCACCAAAGGCGAAGTGAAGCCTTGGCCGACCTGGAAACAAAGCGCCGAGCAAATCGAGAATGTGCTCGTCAATCAGGATTGGTATTATCATTACAAGCCGAAAGCGGGTGCAGGCTTCATTGACCGCGGCTCTATTGGCAAAAGCAAGATGACCGGGCCTCTCTCCAAGGCTGATACCAAGCACAAGATTGAAGTGATTGAGCCGCCATTCCGGGAGTCGGCGTCTGAAGACATTCGCATCAATGTGAAGCTGACCAATCTCAGCGACGTGCCATGGTCAAGCGAAGGCAATGAGCGCGGCGAATTCAAAGTCGGATTGGGCTATCACGCACTGAATGCGCGCGGAGATATGCTTGTTTACGACAACCCGCGGACGCGTATTCCATTCGTGATCGTGCCGGGAGAATCCATCTACCTTCCGATTCAGGTGCCTGTCAGCCAGCTAGAGCAGGGCGTGGCGCAGATCCAGATTGAGATGGTTCAGGAGGCCGTTAACTGGTGGGGCGTTGCGGAAACGATTTCGCTTGATGTAGAAAAACTTCTTGCTGAAAACGCCTGATATAAAGCGGTTTAAGGAATTCAGATGCCAATAACTGACAATAAAAAGCTCGTCTTTCTACACCTGCCAAAAACCGGCGGTACCAGTCTTCATGATCTGATTGTGGATGGTGTTGGAAAGAAGAACACGTCTCCAGAGCGTTTTAACCGCTTGCATGAAATGGATGCGGAGAAGTTCAACGAGTACAAGTTCTTCTCGGGTCATTATGACTGGCAGAATACTCTGAATATTCCGGGCCCGAAGGAATACATCACTTTTATCCGTGAACCGAAATCCCGCCTGCTGTCGCTGTATTATTTCTGGCGGAGCCATCGCTGGGAAGTCATCAAGCGCGGTAATCTGAAGGGCCCTGAAGTGGCAAAGAGCCACTCTCTGCTTGAGTTCCTGCGGTATAATGAGGACGGCATTCCGGGCAATATCAACAACATTATGGTCAAATCGCTCGGCCGCACCATCAATGCGCAGTTTGAGACCTTCGGGCAGCGCAAAGAACTGCTTGACCTTGCGCGTGAAAACCTTGGCCAGTTCCGCTTTGTTGGTTTCCTCGAAGCCATGGATAAATCCATCACACAGGCGATGGACATTGTCGGCCTGCCGTTCGATGGCACTATTCCGCATGCCCGAAATTCAGCGCAGTTTGGCTCTGCCGAAGACAAAGTGCACGAGAAGGTCGAAAAAGAACCGATGACGCCAGAGATCGAGGCGGAAATCGAACGTCACACCGAATGGGATCAGAAGCTTTATCAGATTGCCCTGATCGACCATTGGAAGACGGTGCCATATCACACGCCGATCGACATCAATATCGCCAATCAGGCCTATCGCAGTTCGCTGACCAAAGGTTGGTATAATCTGGAACCGCGCGGTATCTGGATGAATGAAACGCGCAGTGCGAAGCTCGATATTCGCGTTGAAGGCCCATCTCGTGGCTATCTGATCATGGATTTCACGACCTTCCTGCCTAATCCGGGCATGGAAAACGAGCTGACAGTTCTTCTGAATGGCGAGCAGGTCGAAACGCACAAAGTTGATGGTCCGGACGGTCGTGACTTCAAGCTGGTGCTGAACATTTCCGAAAAGGATTTCGGCAAAGTGGCGGGTCATTTGTCCTTCGAGTTCAAAGCCTCCAAGGCCTTCCGTCCTGCTGATCATGTCGATTCAGACGATGTGCGCCAGCTCAGCTTTAAACTTCTCGGCCTGCAATACGTCTAGCCAGACCAATCACGCAAGGATTTGCAGTTGGACAAGATTTTCTTCATTCACATCCCGAAAGCCGCGGGCACGTCTTTCCGCAAGACGGTTCAGGATCAGATCGGCCGGGAAAAAGTGCTCTGGCTTGGCGAGAACAACGTCTCCATGGACAAGTTCCGCGCGGATACGCCGGAAAACCTCGCCCATACGGTTGTTGGCGGACACATTCCCTATGGTCTGGCCAGCCAGACCTATAAGGATGGATACCAGTATTTTGCGACACTGCGTGAGCCTGTGAGCCGTGCGATTTCGCTGCACAACTTTATCTGTAGCCGTCCGGGCCATGCCCTGTATGAAGAGCTGTCAGAGATTTCGATCAAAAGGGCGATTGAGGTCTCCACGCGCTTTCGTAGCCAGATCAACAATCTTCAGTGCAATTATCTCTCTGAGAACCGTCAGCGGACCTCGAAAGCGGCACTGCGCTCCATTAAGAAGAACAATATCAAGGTGAATACGATGGAGTTCGGGCATTTGCTTATGCCGGAAGCCTCCAGCCTGCTCGGCCTGCCGAAAGCGCCGGAAATGGAAAAGCGAAACACCGCGTCCAAAGGCAGCTATGCAAAGCCGGAATATCTTGATCGCGAATTGCTGGAGATGATTATCGACCTGAACAAGGAAGATCTGGTTCTCTATTATTATATCAAAGGCATTTACGAGAATGCGCTTGAGCCGTCTTACGACAATCTCAAGAACATTCGCCTGAATGAAAGCTAGAAGCTTCTCGTTCTGACGGTCATGCGTCCGGTCGGGCAGGTTCTGCAAAACACAGAAGTATCAGGATGATCAAAAGGCGCGCGCGCATCTTCCTGGCCTGCCCATGGTTCGACGTATTTGCGGGCGGGTCTGAACGGACCTTTTCCGACCTTGCGCGCTATTTTCATGAGTATGGATTTGAAGTGGAGGTCCTGACCACCACGTCCAAATCACCTTATTCAGACTGGCAGACCGAACAATTTGCGCCATGCGAATATCAGCGCGATGGCATCACCGTGCGCCGTTTCCCCGTCGATGTAGAGCTGAAAAAGCATTTCCGAGCGCTGGAACTGATCGGGCAGGGCAAAGAACCGGGGCCCAAGCTTCAGGAAGACTTCTTTCTGCATTCCATCGGCAGTCTGGCTTTGATTGAATATCTGAAAGAGACCTTCGACCCGGCTGTGGATGTCGTTATGACCGGGCCATATTATCAAGGCCTCAGTCATCAGATCATCCGCGCGCTGCCCTGGAATGTCATCCTGCTTCCGGCCTTTCACGATGAACCGGAATTTTATTGGGCGCCCGTGCTGAAAATGCTGAAATCGGCACGTCGGGTCTTCTTCTATTCACAGCTGGAAAAGAACCTCGTCACGCAGGCTTATGGACATGAGCTTGGTCGAAAGCTGGAAGACTGGCCGGTGCTTGGCCTTCCCGTGGAAGCACCAAAGGAGACGGCGCCTCAAGCCGCTCTGCCAGCGCGCGACCCTTATGTGCTCTATGTCGGGCGTCTCGAGGCGGGTAAGGCTTTGCCAGAGCTTTGCAAATGGCATGTCGGATATGCAAATGCTGAACGCCGGGCAGAGCGCACGCCTTTAAAGCTGCGCATTGTCGGCGCGGGCAATGAAGCCCTTATCCCTGAACATCCAGACGTGTTGTTCGAAGGCTATGCCAGCGAGAAAGAAAAGCTGAGCCTAATGCGCGGCGCGAAAGGGCTGGCGAACCTGTCGCGCAATGAGAGCTTTGGCTATGTGCTGATGGAAGCGGCGCTACAGGGCACGTCGGTTATCGTAAGCGGTGATTGCCCTGTCACGCGTGAGTTCGCCATGTCATCGGGCGCGGGCATTCCGGTCAGCAGTCAGGACAATTACACCAAAGCGCTGCAGGCACTGGCAGATGATGAGGTAAGAAACGGCCTCGGACGTTCTGGCCGAAACTGGGTGAGGGATTCCTATAATCCGGCGAAGATCATCAACCGCTATCTGGAAGAGATGGGGCCGTGAAACTTCTTCTGGATGGTCAGACGCTTTCAACTGAGGAGTTTGAAAGAGGCATCGGGCAGGTTTTCCTGAACACGCTGGCAGAGCTATGCCGTCGCCCTGATGGGCCGCTCGTTTTTCTGGCGGTGAGGCGCGAAGCTGATCTGGAGAAGCTTCCGGGCTGGGTGCAGGCCAATATCATTCCATTGCACATTCGTATGCCCGATGTGAGCGGTGCAGCCGAACGCGATGCCGCCTATACGGCGCTGCTGGCAGAGAAAATTGAGGCTTATGGCGTTGAGGTCTATCTCAATCCGAACCCTCTCATGATGAATGTGGACTGTCCGCTTGATCTGCCGGTGAAAGCGAGCGCGGCCATCGTGCATGACCTGATCCCTATGGATCATGCTGAGAGTTATTTTCCGGTCGGACAGGAAGAGGCGCGGCAAGCCTTTGAAGTGCGCGTCGCAAACGTGATGAGCGCGTTCTCGCATGTTTTCTGCGTCTCTGAATTTACCGCAGACCGGGTGAGAGAGCTTGTTCCGGAGGCAAAGGCTCACGTTTCCGGAATTCCTATCGCCTGCAGGCCGAACGCCTTCTGGCCGTTAAGCTATAAGCCGCCTTTGGGCAGAAGCCGGGCGCCATTCGTACTGATGGTAGGCGGCGATGATGAGCGCAAAAATGTCTATGGAGCTGTTTCGGGCTTTCTGGCGAGCAAGGCTTTGCGCGAGGTTGATAACCTGTCGCTTGTCATCACCGGACATATCAGTGCGCCGCTGAAACAGCGTCTTGATGAACTGATTGAAGCGTCTGAGTTTAAGTCGTCTGTGAGGTTTGTCGGTACAGTGCGGCCCGCAGAGCTGACCCAGCTCTACCAGAGCGCCATTTGCACGCTTATGCCGTCTAAAAGTGAGGGCTTCGGTCTTCCCGTGTTGGAGGCGCTCAGCTGCGGCACGCCTGTCTTGCTGTCAGATATCCCGCCTTTCCGGGAAATTGGCGGTGATGGTCTGAATTATTTCGACCCATCCGATAGCGGGACGATTGCCGACGCATTGGATAAGTTTGTGCAGCGCCAGAAGGGCCGCAATCCGAATATCTCCAAATACGTCAAAATCGCGTCTCAGTTCAGCTGGGAAAAAACGGTTTCAGCCTATCTGGATACGCTGAGCGCGGCGATCATGAGTGATGCTGAGCCCGGTGTCAGGCCGCGCCTTGCTATGGTGTCGCCCTTCCCACCGGATAAATCTGGCATTGCTGATTTTGCGAATGCATTGGTCGAGCCGTTAAAGTCAAAGGCTGAGCTGAAATGCGCTATGGCGCATCCGGCTTCTGGCGAACCATTGGTCAGTGATGTGCAGTCTCAATTATCCCAGCTTGATGGGGTGATCGTTCAGATTGGCAATAACCACCATTTCCACTCAGATTGTGTGGATCTGACAGGTTTTGCCGGTACGCCGCTTTTGCTGGTGCTTCATGATCTGGAGCTGCATGAACTGCTCGCCGCTTACGATGAAGCAGAAGGCCGCGATGTTGCGCGTACGGAGATGCAAAAATCTGCGCGCATTCGCCAATGGCTCGTAGAGAGCGTGCCTGCAGGTGCGAAACTGCTCGTGCACAATGTGACCAGCGCGAAAAAGCTTTTTGAGGTTTGTGGGGATCGCAAAGCTGACCTGATGCTTGCGCCTCATCCACGTCATTCGAGCAAGGTCAGGCCCGGTAAGAAAAAGCGGTCAGCCTTTCGGATTGCGGTGCTTGGCAATGTTACGGCCGATAAGGATATTCTGCGGTGCCTGGATGGCTTTGAAGCGGTCAGTCATGCCGGGCTTGATGCAGAGCTTGTGATTGTCGGCCAGATGAATACGGATGATGAAGCCTTTGTCCGCCAGTTTGAAAACGCGCTGGCTGAAATGGAATTCGCCAAGCGGGTGACACTGACAGGCTTTGTGGAAGATAAAGAACTGGATCAACATCTGGCGTCAGCAGATCTGATCTGGAACTTCCGTTCCGTCACGCGGGGAGAGACATCCGGCGTATTGATGCGGGCTCTTGCATGCGGCAGAGCGTGCCTGGTCTCTGACATTGGCTGGTTTGCCGAGATACCCGATACTGTGGTGGAAAAACTGAGCCCGGACGGCAGTTTTGTCAGTATTCTGGCAGAGCGGACGATATTTTACCTGACAAACGGTCCGGCGCGCCGGTATCTGGAAGGTGAGGCCCGCAATTGGAGCGCAGCGCATCCGGATTTTAATGATCTCAGCGATGTTTATCTGTCGGCTCTGACGAGATCGGGTGGGGGATGAAATGACCTTTGAAGACATTTCTGCCAGCCGCCGCAATGTAACAAGGCGCTATGAACATGCACTCTGGCTGAGTGAGATGTTCGGCGAAGTAATATCTGAACTTTCCAATTCAGGAGGCTCGATGGTCGGCATGAAACAGCCAGGCAACGACGCAGTAATCCGAAACTTTTCATTCAGCCTGAGGGACAAATTCCATGTGAAGGAATTTCTGAGCCTTCCAGACCCTGTCTTTAACGACCTTCTGCAATTGGCGTATTTTGGATATTTTGGATTTGAGGACCGCCACTTCCACCCATGTGATGAAGTGTACTCGCGGTCTGCCCGCCTGCAGGCCATGCATGCCTGTGCGAAAGATAAACGCCATAAGATGGGGCTCTATGTTGCCGGGGGCTGGACGTATTGTCTGGCAGACAGAATCCTCAGAACGCCCGTCTTTTCTGCGCCTCGGCGGCTGATCGTGGACAAGTTTTTTAAAGACAAGCGGGCCAATGGGCTCTAAGGCTATAGATAGGGGACAGGCTTCAGTCAGCGGGTAGGGCATAAAACAATCACCCACCCGCCAAAGTCATCGCAGGGGGATTTTGCGATAAACACTCTCTAACCGGGTCAGGTCAGAGCGCTGCGCATAAACCAGCTTTTACACCTCGCCTGAGGGCGTATTGATCAGCTTTGCAGCATTGGCGCGCGACTGACCGGCTATTCACCAGATAAGGATATACACTGGCGAAAGTCCTGAAAGTTGAAACAGCTCAGACTGACACTGCGTGATACACTGAATGCAGTGATTCCATGCTTCAGGCGGACGCCAGCTAACTAATGAAATTTATATGAGTGATTCTACAATAACAGACATCAGGCCATCGCCGGAGCCGGTCATTTACCAGCCCAAGCAGAGCGCTATTGAAGCCCTGAAGGATGTCGTGCGCGGTGCGAAACGCGTAAACCTATGGTGGGCGTTGGCAACCGAAGACCTTCTGCAGAGATATAAGCGATCCGCGATCGGTATGCTCTGGATCCTGCTTTCCTTCGGTCTTTTTCTTTCCGTCAAATTTGCGATCTTCAGCGTTATTCTGGATGTCGACGTGGTCGATTATCTGAAATACCTCGCTACAGGGTATTTCCTCTGGATATTTATTCAGCGCTGTCTCGTTGATGGGTGCGCGACCTTCATATCTTCAGAAGGCTGGATCAAAGGGCGCAAATTGCCTTTCTCCATTTTCGCGTTTCAAATGGTGACGCGGAATATTCTCACGGCACTTATCCAGGTTCTGGTGGTGGCGGTGATCCTTGTTCTTGGCGGCACGGAATGGACGCCAAATGCGCTGATCTCGCTGTTCATCGTGGTCATTTTGTACCCGATCAACGCCTTCTTCATCTCCATTCTCTTCGGCGTGATTACAGTCCGGTCGCGTGACTTCTTTTATCTCGTTCAAAGCCTCAACCATATCTTCCTGTTTTTGTCGCCCGTGCTCTGGCAGCCGGAAAAAATGGGAGCCTTATGGGATAATCTTCTGGTCTATAACCCGATCGCACACTTCCTGATTTCAGTGCGAACACCGCTCATCTATGGGACCATTCCCTGGACAAGCGTGTTTGTTGTTCTGGGTGTGACGGCCGCACTGGGCATTCTCAGCATGGCAGCCTTGCAGTTTGCGTATCGCCGGATCGTGTATTGGATCTGATATGACCTATCTGAAATTTAAAAATGTCAGCATCGAGTTTCACACGCATTCCGACTTTCTGAAGAATAAGGAATTGCGCCCGACAAACACCGGTGAGGGGGAGCAACCCAAGAGATATTCTGCGCCGAAAACTATTCGCGCGCTGGACGATGTGAGCTTTGAGATCAATCGCGGCGACCGTATTGCGCTTCTAGGGCGCAATGGTGCGGGTAAGTCCACACTGCTCAAGGCAGCGGCCGGCATCTTTCCTCCGACGAGTGGTGAGATTGAAGTTCAGGGCGAAGTGGCAGAGCTGTTCAATGTCGGTCTGGGCATGCGCATGGAAGCGACCGGGTATCGCAACATCACTTTGTCCGGGCTCGCGGCGGGTAAATCGCGCGAAGAGATTGAAGAAAAAGTCGATGAGATCGCTGAGTTCACTGAACTGGGACGGTTCCTGGCTTTGCCAATCCGGACCTATTCAAACGGTATGCTGCTGCGCCTGAAATTTGCGTGCAGCACGGCGTTTAACCCAGACATCATTCTTATGGATGAATGGCTGGGCGCAGGTGATGCTGAATTCAGGCAAAAAGCTAATGAACGCCTGACAAAGCTGGTCGCTGATGCCGGTATTCTAATGCTCGCCTCTCACAATAAAAACATGGTTCGCCGCGCATGTGAGAAGGCCATGTATTTCGAACACGGCAAATTGCTGGATTTCGACAATGTCGAGACGATCATCAGAACCATGAAACGTGCCCAACAGCAGCAGACCAGGGGTGGCCAGGGCCGTCGCAGGAACCAGCAATCGGCCTGATCAGGGCTTTGCTTTAAAGGGAGGGGCGATCCATGCTTTTGCCACAGACTATTCAGACCGCATATCATCTGTTTTTCGGCAAGCTGCTGGAAGATGAAGCCGTGCTGAAAGAGCTGGAGAATGTGAAAGACGTTGACCATCTGCGCCAGCGCCTTTCCAGCAGCCCGGAATTTCGCGATATGGTCGGTCACTGGACACAATATGTACCTGAAGCAACGCCTGCTGCTGACCGCGAAGTCATTGTGTTTCAGCACATCCCTAAATGCGGCGGCACCAGTTTTCACCAGATCCTGAAGCGGATGGCGAATGAGCGCGGCCTGAAGATGGCGGAAGAGCGCCATAACGGCCTTCTCAATTGGCCACTGACCCACCTTCTGGAGTGCGGGCTGTTTTCCGGTCATTACGATGCGCGCTCGATTGATTTTATTCCGGGCGAGAAAAAGATCATCACTCTGCTGCGAGACCCTAAAGAGCGGCTGGTTTCCATGTACCGGTTTCTTCGCGGCCATCCGACGGCAAATGTGCGCCGCATCTCTCCGGAGAATATCCGGCTGGCCAGTCTGGCGCGTCAGCTCAGCATGGAGGATTTCTTCCTGATGCCTGAGCTGGAAGCTCATCCCAGTCTCGACAATGGAATGGTGCGCCAGCTTAGCGATGCATTGCCATGCAAGCGCTGGGAAGCCTTCTTCCCGCGCAAACCTTTTCCGAAAACGATTGTAGATATCGATCCTGACAAGGCCCTGGAGATGGCGCAAACGCGTCTTGGCAATATGGCGGCTTATGGATTTGTCGAAGATATGGATCAATCCTGCTCACATATTTTTGCAGTGCTCGGCTTTGAGTTCGAGGGTAAAATCCTGCATAAGAACAGTTCAGATGCTTCATCCACCGCTGACAGGAATAAGGGTCTGAATTTCGTGATCGCGGAAGACGTTTCCGACAAACTGGCAGAGCGCCTGGAAGCCCTAACCGTGCTGGATCAGAAACTCTATGACAATGCTCGGGCGAATTGGCAGCCCTAGGGTAAGAATTAGAGAAATAAAACCAACAGGTTGTGCGCGGTAGAGGAAATACAGATTTCTCTAGTGGTGCGAGGTTTCAGAAATTTCTATTCTGAATTTTTGAGGCCTATCTAAATTAAGGCTTGCCTTACGGCAATCTGCGTGTGTTTTAAGCAATCAAATCTTTCGACTCTCTCTGAGTCGGTTTGGGTGGGGACCCGAAAAAGAAATCTATACAGCTCAAGCTAGTTTTAGCTTGTGTATAAAGGCTGTGTTTACTATCCCGGCGGTTGGGCCGGGGAACGAAGACTGGAATCGGTGAGGGATTCTATTCTGGGTGGTGTTGATTGTTGTTTAGTAACTAGGGGATGCAAAATGAAACATGGATTTTTCTACGACGGGTCTACTAAGGATTTGAACGTCGTCGAAAAATATGGATGGTCGGAACCAGAAGATAAATTCACCTGGAGCGAAGAAAAAGTCGCTCGCCTTGTCTTCGAATATGATCCTAGTGGGATCAAGTCTGACGACACAGTGTTGAATTTCGATTTCGAGCCTTACATCATTCGCCCAATGGCCGCTCAGCAAACGGTTGCAATCTATTGCAATGGTCGGCGATGCGCCTCACGGGTTCTGCGCTTTCGCGAAACCGTTTCCGTCAAGGTCGATCCGGAAATGCTGAAGAAAGGTCGTATGGAATTCGAATTCGATTTTCCGGAAGCTGTTTCACCGGTTGAAGTAGGTGAAAGCGGAGATGAGCGCCTGCTCGGAGTGAAGATGTTCTCGCTCTATCTGAGCGAATAACTTCCCTCAGCACCGGTCAGCAACGTGATCTGAAAAGCCACCTATTGGGCGGCTTTTTTATTTGGTCTTATGTTGATCTGCGCCTTTTCGGGCGAGCGCGTCTGCGCGCTCATTGCCTTCGTCTCCGGCATGACCTTTGACCCATTTCCAGGTCAGGTCTTTATGCTGGGCGGCAGCATCATCCAGCATCTGCCATAGGTCGGCATTCTTCACTGGTTTTTTCGCTGCTGTTTTCCAGCCATTGCGTTTCCAGTTGAAAATCCACTTTGTCAGCCCGTCTTTCACGTAGGTAGAGTCCGTATGCAGGGTGACGGCGTTGCCCTTCTTCACCGCATTGAGGGCCTGAATGGCAGCCATAAGCTCCATACGGTTGTTCGTGGTTTCGGCTTCTCCGCCAAACAATTCCTTTTCGTGCGTGCCGCTTTTCAGAAACACGCCCCAACCGCCCGGGCCCGGGTTTCCAGAGCAAGCTCCGTCTGTCCAGATTTCTACGTGTTTTGCCATGTTTCGTTCTGAGCAGGGTTTCGCAGATGGGTCAATTTAGCGAACAGGGCTGAACGCCAGAAAGGCGCGTTTTCCTGTGATAAATGCGCAGAAGCGGATGAGGCGATGAACGTGTCAGGCGGCCTGTGCGGTGTTCAGGAAGACGACCAGATCCGAAATCGTGATCGGTTTTGTCAGAATGCCGTCAAAGCCTTCTGACAAATAGTTCTCAACCTGATGTGTCATCGCATTGGCCGTGAAGGCGATGTATTGCGGGTGTGCCCGGTTCTGGCGCGCATCAATGCTGCGCATCGCCTTCATGGTTGAGATGCCATCCATATCCGGCATCTGAATATCCAGAAGAACGAAATCATATGTCTGGCGGTTATAGAAGTTCAGGGCTTCGCTGCCGCAGCTTGTCACATCGGGTGACAGGCCAAGTTCGCCGAGAAGAATTTGAATGACCTTGCGGTTCACCGGATGGTCCTCTGCGACCAGAACCCGGAAAGGCGAGGCATTGGCTTGTACGCTGTCACCAATCGTCAGAGGGATGGCGGCAGGCGTTGCAACTTCGGTTGGAACGCTGAATTCGATATAGGTGCCTGAGCCGATTTCGGAGGCAGCCGTAATGCGCCCCCCCATCAGTTCGACAAGCTGTTTGGAAATGGCCAGCCCCAGTCCAAGTCCGCCAAAACGACGTGTTGCGGAGGTATCAACCTGAACAAACGGGTCAAAAATCGCAGATAGCTTATCCTGAGGGATACCCGTGCCGGTGTCTTCAACGGAAAGACAGAGTTTCCCATTCGTGGCATCTGCTGGCATCTCATCGCACATCCACATTCGGACTTTGACATGGCCGCTATCGGTGAATTTCAATGCGTTGGAGATCAGGTTGAACAGCACCTGACGGATGCGGGCACCATCTCCGATGATGCGTAGCTCCTCAGGGATTTCTGTCGTGAACCTCAGCTCCAGATTAGGACGTTCCGTGCTGGCCTGAAAAAAGGCTCTGACGTCTTCGAACAGAGCGGCTGGGGAAAATTCGGAATTCTCAATGACAACCGTATCAGACTCAATGCGCGCGAGATCAAGAATGTCATCAAGCACTTTGGTGAGGAGTGTTCCGGAGCGTTCGATCAGGGATACCAGCTCGTTCTGACGACGGTTTAAATCTGTGTTCTTCAACGCGCCGGTGAGGCCCAGAACGCCGTTCATGGGCGTTCTGACTTCATGGCTCATATTTGCCAGGAAACGAGACTTTACCTCGCTCATTCGGCGGGCTTCATCGCGGGCTGCCATCAGCTGACGATGCTTGCGTAGCATGAAGACGATGAAGATGGCTGTGAGGATGAGCAAGAGCGCAAACAGGCCTGTCAGCCATTGGAAAAGTGAAATGGCGCGGCGCTGGAGAAGATTCTGCTGCGTCAGAAGGTTGGTGCGCTCTGATAAGCGGTCGGATTCTTCTCTCAGATACTGCATCTGACTGGCGGCGAGGGTCTGAACCTCATCATCCAGAACGGAAGCCTTCGTCTGATGAAAGTCGAGAATGGTCTCATAGGCTTCGTCGACCGCGCCTTCCATTTCAAGCAATTGGGCATACAGTCGAGTGTAATCAAACTGATTGCGAATGCTCTGACTTGTGGTCGGCAATTCTCTGAAAATGTCTATCCATGTGCGCGCAGTCTCTGTTTCGCCAAGGGCCAGGGCAGAGGTTATGATTGCGCGAACGAGAGGGACAAAAGCGCGGTCATTGCGCCCCACTAAATCACCGGCCGGCAAGAGACAGTTCAGCGCTGCCTGATAGTTCTCCTGTCCCATTTCAGAGAGACCGCAAAGATAAAGCGCATGCCCTCTGAGATAGGCGTATCCCTGATCAGGTTCAGAGGCGGCCATGAACAGTTCGGCTGCCTGATCGAGCTGATCCTGATGGCTATGATCCGATAAAAGCTGCCCGATGATGAGCGGCGTTGCGCTGACCGTATAGGTCAGTTTCAGGTCCTGAATGAGCCAGTATTCGCGTCGCAGAGCGGAGATCAATTCGGCAGGCTCTGCATGCATTTCCGAGGCGCGGATCTGCACCTGTGTCAGGTCAAACAAGACCAGTTCTGATAACTCATGCACGCTGGCAAAACTCTGAATATCGCGAACGATACGCGCAGCATCTAAATGCTGGTCCAGGCTGATAAGAAAATACGCTTTCAGGATCAGTGCGCGCGCATATTCTTCGGGTTCGAAGTCGCGAAGCGCGAGAAAGTCTTCAATTCTGGACAGGCCGGTCTGATAATCCTGATACAGAGTTGTTTCGTACCCAATGTCACTCAGTTCCAGAAAACGCGGTGGCAGGATTTTTCCGCTCTCATCGAGAAACACTTCCATTTCCGCAACAACGCGCGGGTAATGGTCTGGCCCCATGACGGAGTCGTGAAATACGAATTCCAGATGCCGCTCTAAAACTTCATCGTCTGAAAGTGAGGCGTGGAAGTCCTGAAACTCGTAAAAGGTTGCGGGCATGAAGGGCCGTGCCAGCACCGTCTGCATGAGTTCGAGTGCATCATCGGCCCAGTGGCTTTCAGCATTCAATGATGACTGAGCCGGGCTTTCGGTCTGTGCCACGGCAACTGGCGTCAGCGCGGTGGAGCCCAGTCCAAGAGCCAGCGCCGCGAACGCATAACGCATGCGACCGTCTTTCCTGACGCTTTGTGACCGTTTCATGCTTTTCACAACGTTTGCCCGACCTGAAATTGCTTTGTGCCTTAAAGCCAATCTTGAATTAATTATTGGTTGAGTCAGTCGTTAAGACCACGGATATCCGTATATTTTGTATCGTTTTTCGGGCGAGAGTCAGAAAACGTCCGAAATCTGCACGCTTTGTGCAGCCAGTTGGGCTTTGGGGCGGACGATTGCGACAAAGATCGCGCCGGTCATCAGGCCTGCCAGCGATCCAATTACCCATGCCGAAAAGAACGCCACAGTCATGCCCAGAAGGAGGTCATTCGTGGAGAGGTTCGGGTTCGAAAGGACCTGGAGAATTGTGCAGGTTGCTGACGTAATGATAGCGCCGGTCAGTACGGTCGCGAGGATATATCGGCGCGCTTTGTTGACGCCGCGATGCGCCAGCCTGCCTGTCGTTTGAGATAGCACGATCCAGGTTACAGGCACACTTATCGGGGCAACGAAGAAATTCAGGCCGCAAGCAATCAAGGCTATTGAAAACGCTTCTGCCATTGGCTCGGAATTCATGCCGACTGAGTCACTAAATGGAGATGACAAATCCCAGCCCACTAATGTCGCAATGATGTTCGCGATGAACAGAATAATCAGAGCGCTCAGCGAAATTGCTAAAACCGCGAAGATTGAACAGATGATACAGGCAAGCTTATTGCGTTTGATAAAGCGGTTGGGACGCCCAAACATGTCTTTGGCGCGCTGGGCACCTGTTTGAATATCCGTCACTCACTTGTCCCCCCGAAAGTGCTTTAAACGCCCGTTACCGCTCCATCATAGCCGTAATCCGTCACCGAATGTGCCATGCGGTGAAAGCCGAGCTTCTCGGCATATTCTACCGGGTTTTTAGGCCGGACCAAGGCATCAGCTGGTGTATCTGTCCAGTCGACGAGACGCGTCAGGAAAAAACGCATTGCTGCGCCATGAATTAGCGCGGGCAGAGCTTTCAGTTCGGCCTCGGTGAAGGCGCGTTCGCCATCATAGCCCGCCATCAAAGCTTTGCCCTTGGTCATGTTGAACTCGCCGCGCGCTTCAAAGCACCAGGCATTGAGCGCGATGGCGACATCATAGGCGAGCATGTCATGGCACGCGAAATAATAGTCGATGACGCCGGAGAAATGCTCTCCCAGGAAGAAGGCGTTATCCGGGAAAAGGTCGGCATGGATCACGCCCTGAGGGAGCTGAGCCGGATCTGGCCACTGATCCTGAAGGCGCTCTAAATCACCGGCAATCAGAGCGGCGAGATTTGGCGCGAGGCTGTTGGCTGTTTCTTCCCGGCCTTCAAACAGGGCAGGCCATGCCGGAAGAGACAAATCATTCGGACGACTGAGTTTGCTCGCGCTCAGTGCTTTGTGCATGCGGGCCATGGCTGCGCCGATCTGGCGGCACTGGTCGACATCAGGTCTGCGCGGCGACATGCCCTTCAGGAAAGTGACGATGGCCGCGGGGCGATCATTCAAGGTCTGAAGAATAGAGCCATCTTTGGCTTTTACGGGCTGCGGAGACGGGAAGCCTGCGTCCGACAGCGTATCCATCACGCCCATAAAGAAGGGCAAATCGTCCGGATTCACACGCTTCTCATAAAGGGTCAGGATGAACCGCGCCTGCGTTGTTTCCAGCAGGTAATTTGAGTTTTCCACGCCTTCGGCAACGCCTTTGAAAGCAACCGCTTCACCAATGTCATAAAGGTGGAGAAATGCGCCGAGCGCTTCGTCATCTACTTCAGTATATACAGCCATCGGCGGACCCTATCCTCTGGCGAAATGGGTTCAAGTAGAAATTTCTCTAAGTCTTTCGTGTTTAACGGGAAATTCTGAAAATGTAGAGCTGTGTTTGTGACTAAAACTAGGCACTTCTTGGCATTTTTGAGGTATTTTGCATTTGCGAAGCGACTTGCCTTGCATGGGGATTATTCAGCGATTTAGATACGTTCATCTTTTTAGAGAGGGACAATAATGCTTCGATTTTCACTTGCTGGCGCTTCGCTGGCAGTTTTGCTTGCTGCCTGCGAACAGCCAGGACCAGAAACCGAGACTGCAACAGCGCCGCCAGCTGCAGAGGCCACCACAGAAACCGCTGAAGCAGATACAGGCGTAGATCTCGCCGCTGTTCCGTTCACATGGGCGGGTAGCGAGCTGGAGACGTTCGGCAATATTACTGTTGCGGCGGAAGAGGGTGCAGAAACTGCAATTCTCACACGCACGGGCTCCGAGGAAGATGTATCCGGCGGCCGCACATCAGGTGCTTATGTCATGTATCGCCTGGCACGTAATGCAGACCTTTCTGGTCTGGTTCTGGACATTTCGGTCACCGCGAAAGCAACGACTGAGGCTCCAGCGCCGTTCATGGTCGCGTACTCAACTGCGGGCGCTGGTAATAGCGGTTGGATGGAGTTTGAAGCGACATCTGAGTTCGCGACATATTCCTTCCCGTATGAAGTTGCCGATGTGGAAGATACAAGCCCGGACTTCATCGGTGTGTCTGTGCCAGAAGGTGTCGCGATTGAAGTTGAAAGCATCAGTGTGGGGCTGAGCGAGTAAGCGTCTTTTCAAGCGTAAAAATAAAGGCGGAGGGTGAGAACCTTCCGCCTTTTTTATATTCTACCGGTTTTGAAATCAGGTGTCTGCGAGAACGCGCGGCAGTTTGAAGGTGACATTTTCATCCGTCACGCGGATTTCATCCAGAGTCACATCATAGCGCGCTCTGCAGGCATCAATCAGGTCCTCGACCAGAATTTCCGGCGCGCTGGCACCTGCCGTAATCCCAAGTGTTGAAACACCCTCAAACCAGCTCCAGTCCACGAAGTCGACCGAGGCGACGAGGCGCGCATCTTTGGCGCCAGAGCGGAGGGCAACATCAACCAGACGCTTGGAATTGGATGAGTTTTCAGCGCCAATCACCAGAACAAGGTCTGCGCCTTCGGCCATGGCTTTGACCGCTTCCTGACGGTTGGTGGTCGCGTAACAAATGTCTTCTTTGTGAGGTGCAGAGATAGTTGGGAAGCGCTGGCGCAACACATCAATCATCTCGGCAGTGTCATCAACTGAGAGCGTGGTCTGCGTGACGAATGCCAGATTGTCCGGATCTTTAACGTCGATTTTTGCCGCATCTTCCGGTGTTTCAATCAAACGAATTGAGCCTTCAGGCAGCTGACCCATTGTGCCGACGACTTCCGGATGGCCCGCATGGCCAATCAGCAGGATATCGCGTTGCGAATCGAAATGTTTCTGCGCTTCGACATGCACTTTGGAGACCAGAGGGCAGGTCGCATCCACATAAATCATCTCGCGGGTCGAGGCTTCGGCCGGTACAGATTTCGGCACGCCATGCGCGGAGAAGATCACCGGACGATCATCCGGACATTCAGAAAGCTCTTCGACAAAGATAGCGCCTTTGGCGCGCAAACCGTCCACCACATGGGCATTGTGAACGATCTCGTGACGGACATAGACCGGTGGGCCCCATTTGCGCAGCGCTTCCTCCACGATCTGAATCGCACGGTCCACGCCTGCACAAAAGCCGCGCGGAGCAGATAGTCGGATCGTCAATGAGTCCATGTTTTCCCATTACCTCTTGTTCACACGACACATTGCGCCGTTGCCAGTTTGTATTTGCGCCGTTATCACGCTCTAACAGATGGTATCTATTCAGAAAATGGCCAAGGAGCGGTCCCTCGTGCGTCTTTTAGTGTCTTCCCTTTTAGCAGGCTCTGCTCTGTTCCTTTCATCCTGCCAGGCATTCGACACTCTTGATGCACGCACCAACCAGGGCCCTTGCCCGGCTGCGGGGTCTGTTTACGAGGCTCAGCGCGTTGTTGCGCTCAATGGTGAAGGCGAACGCTATATCGATATTGAGTACACAGGCGAGATCAATGGTGTACGTCTTTTCTGCCGTTATGTAGGCAATGATCCGATCGAAGCGCAGCTTGAAATCGACTTTTCTTTCGGTCGCGGTGCTGCAGCTACCGATTATTCGCATGAATATAATTATTTCGTCGCTGTGACGCGTACCAATCGCGCCGTTATCTCCAAAGAGGTCTTCCCGCTCGTGGTTGAGTTTGAAGATGGTCAGTCTGTCGTCACGCTTCAGGAAGATGTGAGCCGGATTATCATTCCGCGCGCTGATGAAACCATTTCAGGTGCGAACTTTGAAATTCTGGTGGGCTTTGAGCTGACAGACGAAGAGCGCGCATTCAACGCGGCTGGCCGACGTTATCTTCTGCAGACTCAATAACACCTAACGCGTACAGTATCTTAAAAGGAAATTGATCATGGCGGACATCGCGTCCGAACTGTCCGCAGCATGCGGACAGGCGTTTGAGGCAATGGGGCTGGAAACGAAGCTTGGCGCTGTGCGCCGCTCGGACCGTCCCGATCTGGCCGACTTTCAGTGCAATGGCGCAATGGCGGCAGGTAAGGCTGCGCGCCGTAATCCACGCGAGATTGCAACAGAACTGGTCGAAAAGCTCAAAGATCATGAGCTGATCGCTGACATTACAGTCGCAGGCCCTGGCTTTCTGAATATTAAAGTCACTGAAGCTTGTCTGGCAGGACGCGTAGAAGGTGTTCGTCAGAGCGAAAAGGCTGGCGGCGAAGTCAGCGCTGAAACTCAGACCATTGTGATCGACTTTGGCGGGCCGAATGTCGCCAAGCCAATGCATGTCGGCCATTTGCGCTCTGCGGTGATCGGCGACACGCTGAAGCGCCTTTGTCGCTTCCTTGGCCATACGGTTATTGGCGATGCACACCTTGGCGATTGGGGCCTTCAAATGGGCCAGCTGATTGTGGGTCTTTCCGAAGAACAGCCAGAGCTTCCATATTTTGATGCCGCCAATGAAGGTCCGTTTCCGGCTGAAAGCCCGGTGACGATTGAAGACCTTGCACGCCTTTACCCGCTGGCATCCGGCAAATCCAAGTCGGATGAGGCCTATCGTGAGAAGTGTCAGCTCGCGACGGCTGAACTTCAGGCGGGGCGTGCAGGCTATCGCGCGCTGCTCAAGCATTTCATTGACGTATCCGTGGCCGCGCTGAAGGTCGATTACGATCGGTTGAATGTGTCGTTTGACCTCTGGAAGGGCGAAAGCGACGCTGACCCGTTCGTGGCGCCAATGATTGAAGACCTGAAATCGCGCGGCATTGCCGAAGAAAGCGACGGGGCGTGGATTATCCGCGTCGCGCGCGAAGGCGATAAGGGTAAAACCGAAATGCCGCCTTTCATCATGGTCAATTCACGCGGCGGTGTCGGCTATCACACGACAGACCTCGCGACGATTTTTGACCGTGCGCAGAACATCAAGCCGGACACGATTCTCTATGTGGTGGACCAGCGTCAGGCGCTGCACTTCCAGCAAGTTTTCCGTGCATCAGAAAAAGCGGGCTATTTCCCGGAAGCCGGACTGGAGCATATCGGCTTTGGCACGGTGAATGGTGATGATGGCAAGCCGTTTAAAACGCGCGATGGCGGTACTGTGCGCCTGTCAGACCTGAACGCTATGGCGCTGAACGAAGCTGAAAAACGCATTTCAGAAGCCAATCTGTCTGATGGCCTCTCTGAAGAGGAAGTCCGCGATATCGGCCTGAAGATCGCGCTGGCTGCGACGCGTTTCTCTGACCTTCAGAACACACGGACGACGGACTATAAGTTCGATCTGGAACGCTTCACCAGCTTTGAAGGAAAGACCGGCCCATACCTTCTATATGCGGCTGTGCGTATCAAAGCGCTGCTTCGCCGTGCGAAAGCGGAAGGCAATGCGCCGGGCGATATCCAGATTGTCAGCGATACAGAGCGTGTGCTCGCCATGCAGATGGATGGCTTCAACACCGCGCTGGACCAGTCTTTCGCCAAGCGCATGCCGCACTTCCTGTGTGAGCATGTCTATAATCTGGCGCAGTCGTTTTCTGCATTCTATGCGGCCCATCCCATCGCTGCTGAGAAAGACCCTGTGCTGCGCGCATCGCGACTCGGTCTGTGTGAGGCAGTGCTGAATCAGCTGGAAACCAGCCTCGATATCCTGGGTATCGAAACGCCAGAGCGCATGTAGCGCCTGAAAAGCGGGCAGAGCGGTGCGCAAATCGTTCTGCCTCCCATTCTCTGGGGAAAGCTGAAGCATTTGAGAGGAGTCAATTTGACTCTTCAGTCGGGAGTCATACTCTTTGACTCATGCGGAGTTAACGCATAGAGACACCATCTTCCACGGGAGACACGGGGTACAATCCCCGGGCCGAAGGCGCAACCGCCCCGGAAACGCTCAGGCAAAAGGACCGAGGAAGACCAAAACGCTGGAAAGAGGCGTCAGATTGATCTGATAGTCTCGCCGACGGAGCAAGTGGGTGCGTATCACCCATGAAATCTCTCAGGCACCGAGACAGCGGGGGCTGGCTGCACATGCGGCCACGAACCCGTTGGAGCCTGACATGACAGATACACTTACATTGGCAAAAACACCTTTGCATGGGCTCCATACGAAGCTCGGTGCGAAAATGGTGGAATTCGCTGGCTATGATATGCCGATCCAGTTTGAAGGTGTGAAAGCTGAACACCTCTGGACGCGCGAACATTGCGGCCTGTTCGATGTCTCACATATGGGACCATGTTTTCTCACGCTTGCCGGTGGACCACGTAATGACCCGCAAGCCCATATCGAAATCGCAAAACTCATTGAAACGCTCGTCCCGGGTGACATTCAGGGGCTGAAGCCGGGTCAGGCGCGCCTGACCGTTCTACTCAACGAGAATGGCGGCATTCTTGATGATCTGATCATCACCCGTCCTTATTCCGCCGACCGTCAGGGCTTGCTGTATATTGTTGTGAACGGCGCGATGAAAGAGCAGGACTGGGCGCTGATGCGCGCCAAGCTCTCTCCGCATGCCGAGCTTGAGCGTCTGGACAATAAAATCCTCGTCGCTGTGCAGGGACCAGAAGCTGAAGCAGTACTGAAGCCGTACTTCCCGGAAGTCAGCACACTGGACTTCATGGAAATGCGCCGCATGTTCCGCGATGATTCTGAGTGTCTGGTGTCACGCTGTGGCTATACGGGCGAAGACGGTTTTGAGCTGTTGCTGGATGAAGTCGAAGGCGTGTCTTTCGTCGCAGAACTTCTGTCTGATGAACGCGTGAAGCCCATTGGTCTTGGTGCACGTGACAGCCTTCGCCTTGAAGCGGGCCTCTGCCTTTATGGCCACGATCTCGACAGCTGTAAGACACCGGTTGAGGCGAACCTCACCTGGCTGATCCAGAAGAACCGCCGCGAGCGCGCAGATTTTCCGGGTGCAGAGCGCATTCTTAGCCAGATCGAAAATGGCCCGGTCATCAAACGCGTCGGCATTCAGCCGCTTGATCGCGCGCCAGCGCGTGAAGGCACTGAGATTTTCGCAGGCGACCGCAAAATCGGTGAGATCACTTCAGGTGGTTTTGGCCCTACGGTCGAAGCGCCGGTGGCCATGGGCTATGTCGAGCGCGAATTTTCCAAAACAGGTACAGAGCTGACCCTCATGGTGCGTGGCAAACCGCGCGCTGCGAAGGTCGCGAAACTTCCATTTGTTCCACACAATTACAAACGCTGAACGGGGTGTGAGATGACAGTTAAATTCACTGAAGATCACGAGTGGGTAAAAGTTGAAGGCGATACGGCGATTGTCGGTATCACCAAATTTGCGGCTGAACAGCTGGGCGATGTTGTGTTCGTCGAGCTGCCAGAAGTGGGCGCAAGCTTTGACAAGGGCGGCGATATGGCCGTGGTTGAAAGCGTGAAAGCAGCCTCTGATGTGTACGCGCCAATCTCAGGCGAAATCCTCGAAGCCAATGATGCGCTCACCGATGCACCAGAGACCGTGAACTCTGCGCCGGAAGGCGAGGGCTGGTTTGCGAAAATCAAACTCTCTGACAGCTCAGAGCTCGACAGCCTCATGGATGAGGCGGCTTACAAAGCATTCTGCGACGGACAATAATCCATGCGATATCTCCCGCTGACGAGTGAGGACCGCGCTGACATGCTGTCAGTGATCGGTGCGAAAAACGTCGATGAATTCTACACGGATGTGCCGGAAACAGCGCGTCTTGGTGGAACGATTGAAGGTCTTCCAGACCATCAGAGCGAATTTGCAGTTGAGCGTCACCTGACGCGTCTGGCTGCGAAAAACGTAACGGCATCTGACTCCGCATTCTTTGTAGGATGCGGCGCTTATAAGCACCATGTGCCGGCCAGTGTTGATGCGGTGATCACCCGCTCTGAATTCCTGACGACCTACACCCCTTATCAGCCGGAGATCGCTCAGGGCACGCTTCAAACCCTGTTCGAATTCCAGACACAGGTCGCTGAAATCACTGCGATGGATGTGGCTAACGCCTCTATGTATGACGGCGCAACAGCGTGTGCTGAGGCGGCTGTCATGGCGTGCCGTGCAACCCGTCGTAAGAAAGTGGTTATGTCAGGTGGTCTCCACCCGCACTATGCCGAAACGACCAAGCTGCTGTGTGAAGCTCAAGGCATTGAAGCGATCATCCTGCCTGCGGCCATTGATGGCGAGCTGGCGCTGGCAGAGCATGTCGATGATGCAACGGCCTGCGTTATCGGCCAGAGCCCGAACGTATTCGGCACCGTCACGGATATGACGCCGGTTGCTGATGCCGCTCATGAGAAGAAAGCGCTTTTCGTTTCTGTTTTTACTGAGGCTGTGAGCCTTGGTCTGGTGAAGCCGCCGGGTGAAATGGGCGCAGATATTGCCGTTGGCGAGGGCCAGTCCATAGGCAACTCGCTCAATTTCGGCGGGCCATATGTTGGTCTTTTTGCGGCTACTCAAAAGCTGGTTCGTCAAATGCCGGGGCGCCTGTGTGGTGAAACGGTAGATGCAGACGGTAAGCGCGGCTTTGTGCTGACCCTTTCAACACGTGAGCAACATATTCGCCGCGATAAAGCGACATCGAATATCTGTACGAATTCAGGGCTTTGCGCGCTGGCATTCACAACGCACATGACGCTTTTGGGCGGTAAAGGTCTGCATGATCTTGCCGTGCTGAACCATGAAACGGCATGTGATCTGGCCGATGCGCTGGAAGCTGTTCCGGGCGTTGAGCTGCTGACGCCGCGTTTCTTCAACGAGTTTGCGATCCGTACGCCAAAGCCTGCCTTTGATGTGCTGGAAGCACTTCAGGACAAAGGCGTGATTGGCGGCGTTCGTGCGTCTCGTCTCTACCCGCACGATGACTTCGACGATGTGATCATCTGCGCAGCAACTGAATGCACCAGCCTGGAAGACATCGCGCTCTATGCATCTGCCCTGAAGGAGATTCTGGCATGACTATGAACTCTTCTGGCCGTCCGACGGCGCCCGTAGCAGCATCTGATATCCAGAGCGTAGAAACTGTGTCCGGCTCCAAAGGTCTGTCACAGTTCGAGCCGCTGATCTTTGAAACAGACCGTTGGGGTAAAACCGGCGTGGACCTGCCAAAGGCGAAGGGCAAAGCCTCTCGTCTGGGCGGTGTTGAGCGCAGTGTAAGGCCTGAATTGCCGGGACTTTCTGAGCCGGAAACCATTCGCCACTATATGCGCCTGTCACAGCGCAATTACGCGATTGATCTGGGCCTCTTCCCGCTCGGCTCGTGCACGATGAAGCACAATCCGCGCCTGAATGAGAAAATGGCGCGTCTGCCGGGTTTTGCTGACATTCACCCAATGCAGCCACAGGCCAGTGTGCAGGGCGCACTGGAGCTGATTGACGAGCTGGCCACCTGGCTGAAAACATTGACCGGCATGCCAGCGGTCGCAATGAGCCCGAAAGCAGGCGCTCATGGTGAGCTGTGCGGTATGCTGGCTATCCGCGCGGCGCTTCAGGCGCGCGGTGAGAGCGAAACACGCAAGCGCGTGCTCGTGCCTGCCTCAGCACACGGAACCAACCCTGCAACGGCGGCTCAGTGCGGTTTCATCGTAGATGAGATTGATGCCAATGCGCGTGGCCGTGTCGACATGGATGATCTGCGTGCCAAGCTCAAAAAGAGCGATGACGTTGCCGGCATCATGCTGACCAATCCAAACACTTGCGGACTGTTCGAAACCGACATTAAAGAGATTGCAGATCTGATCCACGCAGCAGGTGGCTATTTCTACTGTGATGGTGCGAACTTCAATGCGATTGTTGGCCGTGTGCGTCCGGGCGATCTGGGCGTTGATGCGATGCACATCAATTTGCACAAAACCTTCTCCACGCCGCATGGCGGTGGTGGTCCGGGCTCTGGCCCGACGGTTCTTTCTGATGCGCTCGCGCCATTTGCGCCTGTGCCTTTTGTCATCAAAGACGGGAACGGCTTCCACCTGATTGAGGAAACCGAAGCAGAAGCCAAAGACAGCTTTGGCCGTATGGCGAGCTTCCACGGCCAGATGGGCATGTTTGTACGCGCGCTGACCTATATGCTGAGCCATGGTGCGGATGGTCTGAAGCAAGTGGCTGAAGATGCGGTGCTGAACGCCAATTATATTCAGGCAAAGCTTAAAACCATTATGACGCCTGCCTTTGATGGCTATTGCATGCACGAGGCGCTGTTCTCAGATAAATTCACCGCTGAGGGCATTGAGACGATCGATATCGCCAAGGCGCTGATCGATGAGGGCTATCACCCGATGACCATGTATTTCCCGCTGGTGGTACATGGAGCCATGCTGATCGAGCCAACAGAGACAGAGAGCAAAGCTGAACTCGACCGGTTCTGTGACTCGCTGGCCAGCGTGGCACGCAAAGCTGCACAGGGTGATGAGAGCCTGAAAGGTGCGCCATATCTTGCGCCGATGAAGCGTCTGGATGAAACGCAGGCGGCCCGTAAGCCGGTCCTGAAATGGACGGCGCCTGCACCGGAACAGGTCGCGGCCGAATAGAGACTTCAACGCTCACCCCAGCTGTTTCTGACCGCCGGGGTGAGTTCTTCCAACAAGATTGATCATCCTTTCGTGAGCGAGACAGAATAATGTCTGCACACGACCTTTTGGCCGATTGCTTTATCGGCTCCGGTGTCCCATATCGCTCTTTATGCTCAATGAGGAAAACACTCAGGCCTCCCCTTCAGAGGACGAAGATGTAGCGTCGACGGCAAAGCCGCCGCGATCGCTTGTACATCAGAGTGTTGCTGCCGTGTTCAGATCGGCTCTGGCTATCCTTGGAGCGGCGCTTATCCCAATTGGTGTGATCATCGCGTTTCTGACGCCCATCATCCCTGTGGGGCTTCCTATCGTCATTCTGGGTGTTGTTTTGCTCGCACGTAATGCCGTGTGGGGCCGACGCTTCGTTCAGAATACGCTGGCGCGCCATCCCAAGCTGGAACGATTTGCGCCAGACTGGCTGTTACGCCTCATCTTCGGTGAAGTTCACAAGGAAAGCTGAGCGGGTTAGCTCAATGCTTTTCCAGTGAGAGGATTTCCTCTCCCAGGCGCTCTGTATGGGCGCTCAATACAGCCTGAGCATCATAGAGGCCCTGATTGTAAAACACCGTGCCTGCTTCCTTCATGAAAAAGTCGAGAAGAAACCCTGCATCAAAGGATCCAATGTCCTGATCCAGCTCTTCACGAAAGTATCGCTGGAGAAGATCGATCAGTTTATCGCGCATGTCAGGGGCGAGCTTCATCTCTGATGACATTGGTGTCTCCTCACTCTTGGTTTCGGGCTTAGCTGAGGGCAGGGCGGGTCACAACAGCAGACAAACAAAAACGCCGCCTCGAAACCGAAGCGGCGTTGATGAATAGATATCAGATTTTCGCTTAGAGCGCAGTCTTAACCTGACCAAGCGCTGAGCTGAAAGCATCTTTGCCGCCAGTCTTGTCCGCAGAGGACCGAACAATATCAGCAGCAGCTTTCGTAGCCGCATCCGCAGCGATCTGTTTAACAGCGCGGGTCGCATCTTCTTCAGCGCGCGCAATGCGTGCTTCAACCTGAGCTTCACGGCGAGCCACCATGTCGGCCAGGTCTTTATCAGCCTGAACCAGCATTGCTTTGGCATCCGCTTCAGCCTGACGAACAATAGATGTCGCCTGGTCTGCAGCTTCCTGTTGGCGACGCTCTGCTTCTTTCAGCATAGCCGACGCTTCTTCACGCAGCTGTTGAGCGTGATCGAGCTCACGCTGGATTTCAGCAGCTCGCGAATCCAGTGCGCTACCAATCGCTTTAAACGCACCGAGGCGCCAAACGAGAAGCAGGAAGATGATCAGCGTCAGGAAAGCCCAGTGCGTGGTGTTCAGATACCACGGGTCCGAACCTGCAGCGAACGCAGACGGTGCAGCAAAAGCTGCGACAAGTCCGGCTGAGAGTGTGCGTGTCATTTTCATGCTGCAACCTCATCCATGGACTTCGCAACTGAAGCAGCGATGTCTGCTTTGGAAGCTGTCGTGCCAAGCTGCGACAGGATAGCGCCAGTGGTGCTTGCTGCGATAGAAGCAACATTTGCCATGGCTTTCGCTTTCATGTCGTCGATCCGGATTTCAGCCTCAGAAAGCTTTGCATCAAGCTCAGCAGTTTTGGCTGCGCTTGTTTCTGCGATTTTAGCGTCGATCTCAGACCGGGCTTTTTCCGCATTCAGGCGAGCTTCTGCACGAGCTGTTGCCAGCTGCTTGTCGGCTTCGACCAGAGCCTCATCGGCTTCAGCCTTCATCCGAGCTGCTTCGTCAAGGTCGGACGCAATCTTACCTTTACGTTGCTCAATCACGCCACC
>CENJ01095549.1_pt1 | contig 32550 bp, 30 predicted proteins | sample 356161 | NCBI WGS metagenome assembly CENJ01 (sample SAMEA2619531, study PRJEB7988) | marine metagenome | biome: marine biome (ENVO:00000447); feature: surface water layer (ENVO:00002042); material: "saline water (ENVO:00002010), including plankton (ENVO:xxxxxxxx)" | depth 5 m | reverse complement strand
ATACATGAAAACAATGGTGCAACAAAGATGATGTTACCTCAAGAAGCAAAAGTAAGAAATTTTACATATTCATCTACAATGACAATTGACTTAGATATTCAATATGTAATAAGGAATACAGAAAAAATGGATAATCCAAAAATAATAAATAAAAAATTACCAAAAATCAATATTGGAAAATTACCAATAATGATTAAATCATCAATATGTACACTTACACAAAACAGACATATATCATCTTTATTTACTGGAGAGTGTAAAATGGATTGTGGAGGTTATTTTATTATAAAGGGTTCAGAGAAAACAGTATTAGGTCAAGAAAGAGCAGCAGAAAATAGGGTATATTGTTTTGATGGAAAAAATACAACAAAATGGCAATGTTATGCAGAAATAAAATCAGTACCAGATTTTAAATGTATATCACCAAAGCAAACAGAAGTATTAATAGCAAGTAAAAATAATGGATATGGTTTTGGAATATTTGTGAATATACCAAGAATAAAGAATCCGATAGAATTATTTGTATTGTTTCGTGCATTTGGTGTAGAGAGTGATAAAAAGATATGCGAATACATAATATTGAGTTTAAAAAATGATAAAAACAAGGAATTGTTGGATTATTTACAAGCATCAATAATAGATGCAAATAAGTATATGACAAAAGAAGAAGCATTGAAACATATAACAACATCAGTGGCATATACACCAATTAATATGACAAAGGAACAAGGTCAAAAAAAGAAGAGAGAATTTATGATGGATATATTGAGTAATGATATATTTCCACATTGTAGAACAAATGAGCAAAAATTATATTATTTGGGGTATATGGTGAATTGTTTAATTCAAAGTGCTTTAGGTTGGAAGCCCTATGATGATAGAGATTCATATATAAATAAGCGTATAGAATTAACAGGAACATTATTGAATAATTTGTTTAGAAATTATTTTAATAAAATGGTAAAGGAAATACAAAAACAAGTAGTGAAAGAAATAAATAATGGTTCTTGGAGATCGACAGAGGATTATGAAAACATTATAAATATGACAAATGTATATAAAATAATCAAATCAACGACAATAGAAAATGGAATATCAAGAGCATTAGCAACGGGTGATTTTAGTATAAAACAAGCAAATACTACCAAAGTGGGTGTTGCACAAGTATTAAACAGATTAACGTATATGGCAAGTTTAAGTCATTTGAGAAGAATAAATACTCCATTAGAAAAGAGTGGTGAGTTGATTGCACCAAGAAAATTGCATAATACGACTTGGGGATTTTTATGTCCAGCTGAGACACCAGAGGGTCAATCAATAGGAGTAGTAAAAGCACTATGTTATATGACACATATAACAATACCAAGTAATAGTTCTTGTTTATATGAATATGTATATCCACAAATAATAAGTGTAGATGATGCTTCTTGTGAGGATTTATCAGACAAGGCCAAAGTATTTATAAATGGTTGTTGGATAGGAGTAACAGAACATCCATTAGAGTTGTATAATAATATGAAAGACAAGAAGGTAAAAGGAATTATAAATATTTATACATCAATTATATTTGATTATAAAAAGGCAGAAATAAGAATATGTAACGATGGTGGAAGAATGACAAGACCAGTATTACGTGTTAGAGATGGAAAAGTATTAATAACGCAAGAAATTATTCATAAATTGAAAATAGGTGAATTAAATTGGAATGATTTATTAATTCCATCAAAATTATCTGAATCAGTGATTGAATACATAGACCCAGATGAGCAGAATCAATCATTAATAGCAATGAAATCGAAAGATTCTTCATTAAAAGAAAACTTGAAAAATATAATGAAATACACGCATTGTGAAATACATCCATCAACTATTTTTGGAATATTAGCATCTTGTATCCCATTTCCAGATCATAATCAAGCACCAAGAAATACATATCAATCAGCAATGGCAAAACAAGCAGTTGGAGTATATGCAATGAATTATGACAAAAGAATGGATAAGACGTCATATGTATTGACATATCCAACACGACCATTAGTTGATACAAGATTGATGAATTTTATAAATTTAAATAAGATACCAAGTGGAACACAAATTCACGTTGCAATTATGACACATACAGGTTATAATCAAGAAGATAGTGTATTGGTAAATAAGGGTTCAATAGATAGAGGATTATTTAGTGCAACAATATATCATACGGAGAAGGATGAAGATAATAATATAATAAGAGATGAAATCATAAGATGTAAACCAGATTCATCAAAGACGAAGGGTATAAAGTTCGGAAATTATGAAAAGTTAAATTCTGATGGATTTATGGAGGAAAATACATTAGTAGAAAACCGAGATGTTATTATAGCAAAAATAATTCCAATAAAGGAAAATAGAAATGATCATACAAAAATAATAAAATATGAGGATCAAAGTATAGTATATAGTACACATGAAGAGACATATATAGATAAGAATTATACAGGTAGAAATGGTGATGGTTATAATTTTGGAAAAGTAAGATTGAGAACACATAGAAAACCAACATATGGAGATAAGTTTTGTGTAAAGCCAACACAGCAAGTATTAACAAATAAAGGTTGGATAAATATAATTGATATAGATTTAAATAAGCACAAAGTGTGTACATTGGACAAAAACAATAATTTACATTATGAATATCCAAAAGATAAATTCTCATTTGATCATGATGAAAATATGTATTGTTTGAAAACGAATCAATTAGAAATTGTTTGTACACTTAATCATAAATTGTATATTAAATCAGCTAATAGTACAAAGTATATTTTAGAAGAAGCAGGTTATGTTTATCAGACGAAAGTGCAATTTAAAAAAACAATGAAAAATGAATATATTAGTAAAGAAAAAATAAGAATTGGTATTTTAGAATTTGATATTTATAATTGGTTGATATTATTGGGTATGTATATAAATTTTGGTAAAATTCATAATGAAGGAATAGTATTTTACATACCTAATTTAAGATTAATCCAAATATTAGAGAATAATTTAATAGTGATGAATATAAAATATAACAGAGAACAAAGTGGAAGATTATATATTATAGAAGAAACATCATCTATTTATTCTCATTTCTATGATGTTAATAGTAATAAAGATATTGCATTACCAAATTATGTTTGGTCTTTATCGTTGAATGAATGTAGTAAATTACTTAATACAATATTAGATTGTGAATCTGGATGTAATGATATAAATCAAGTTTATTACAATTCTGAAAATAAAATATTATTAAATGAATTAACTAGATTAGCATTACATTGTGATTGGTCAGGTACCATTAAATATAATTGTATTTATATTAATAAAAATAATAATCAACCATTTATAAATAAAGACAAAAATACTAGAGAATGGTTTGAACACTATTGTGGTAAAGTATATTGTATAGAAATGCCATCATCACATACATATTATATGCGTGAAAATGAAAATAGTCCACCAATGATAGTAGGAAATAGTAGTAGACATGGACAAAAAGGAACTTGTGGAAATATAATACCAGAAAGTGATATGCCATTCACAAAAGATGGTTTAAGACCAGATATAATAATCAATCCTCATGCTATTCCATCAAGAATGACAATAGGACAATTAAAAGAGACATTATTAGGAAAGGTATTATTAGAAATAGGATTGTTTGGAGATGGAACAAGTTTTGGAGATTTGGATGTAAGTACAATATCAGAGCAATTACAGAAATTGAATTATGAGAGTTATGGTAATGAAATAATGTATGATGGATTAACTGGAGAGCAAATGGAAACGTCAATATTTATAGGTCCAGTATTTTATCAAAGATTGAAACATATGGTAAGTGATAAGGTACATAGTAGAGCAACAGGTCCTACAGTAAATTTAACTCATCAACCAATGGAAGGAAGATCAAGAGCAGGTGGTTTAAGAGTAGGAGAGATGGAGCGTGATGTATTAATATCACATGGAGCAACAAGATTTTGCAGAGAAAGATTATTTGAAGTATCAGATAAATACAAAGTGAATGTATGTAGAAAGTGCGGTATGATGGCAGTATATAATGATGGAGAAGTAAAAAATAAATTTTATTCAAAAACTGATTTTGTAATACATCATTGTAGGACTTGTGATAATAAAACTGACTTTGCACAAGTAGATATGCCTTATGCAAATAAATTATTATTTCAAGAATTACAAACAATAAATGTAGTACCAAGATTAATAGTTTAATAAATAAAATCAATAATAAATAAATATTTTTTTATATTTAAAAATATATGAAAAAATATAAACCAATTTTAGGTGATTATAAATCTGAATATGATGACTTTAACGGATATAGTATATCGTGTTATGACAAAAATTATGATTTATTAAATTTTTCACCAGGTCCAGCAAGCATACCCAAAAAAGTATTCAATAAATTATATTTTGAAATATTTAATAATGAAAAATATGTTCCAGGAAATACACCTTTTGAGATGTCTCATCGTTCACCAGAATTCAATACTATTTTAGAGAATGTAAATAATAAATTAAGAAAATTTATGGAAATACCAAATGAATTTAAAATAATATGGACACAAGGTGGAGGACACGGACAATTTAGTGCAATTCCTCTTAATTTTACTCGTTTAAAGGAAAATGTAAAAGGTGGATATTTTGTAAATGGAACTTGGTCAAATAGAGCTTACAATGAATCCAAAAAATATATTGATTCTATTGATTTATGTAATAATTATTATTTAAATACAAATCAGAAGGAAGTAATGGAATATAATAGTTTACCTTATGTAACATCAATTCCATATGACATAGATTATGTTTATTTATGTTCAAATGAAACAGTAAATGGATTAGAATTTAGTAATGGTAATGTACCTTATCCATCGAGAAATGAATTTGGTAATACTAAAATAGTAATTGATATGTCAAGTGATTTTTTAATGAAAAAAATAAAATGGGAAAATGTAGATGTAGCTTTTGCTTGTACATCAAAAAATATGGGAATAGCAGGTGCGTGCGTATTAATCATTAGAGAGAATTTATTAAATGAATTACAATTAGAAAGAAATATACCTTATATTTTAGATTGGAATTTGTATAACAAAACCAATTCTTTATTTAATACACCATCTATATTTAATATATATTTATTAGAACACATTTTGGATAGTTATATAACTGATTTTGAGAACATAGAAAATATGAATAAAAATACATTAGATAAATCAGAATTAATGTATGATTTTTTAGATAATAACAATAAATTTAAACCAGTAGTAATGGATATAAGATCAAGAAGCAAAATTAATATTCCATTTATAGTGGATAATGGAAATGAAGAAACAATGATAAAATTTTTAGAGTATTGTTATAAAAATAATGTTGTAGGATTAAGAACAAAAACACCTTTTAATTACAAAGATTTAGGAATAGTAGAGCCATTAAGAGTAAGTCTGTATAATGGAATATCAATAAACGATACAAAACATTTAATTAATACAATGAGTGAGTTTATAAAATTAATATAATATTATATAAATGAGTAAATCAACAATAAAAAGAAATAAAAAAAGAACGAAAAGAATTAAACGTAAATTAATTAAAAGAAAACAATTAAAAAGAGGAGGAAGTGATTTCGCATTCTCAGATTTTGAAATTCCTGGATATAATAGAAGAGATAAAATATTAAATAGAACAATAAAAAAAACATCAAATAGTATTGTCGATGATGTTTTGAAAAAAGGTATGGAAAAAGCAAAAGGCAAAGTTATGACTATAGAAGAAGAAAATGAAAAATTAATAGACAAAAGAGAAACAGAATTATTAAAAAAAATAAAATATACTGGAAAAACATTTTTAATACTAAATTATTTCTCAAATATAAATGAAGTTATAAATGATAATAATTTTTTTAAAATAGAAATAGACGATGTTGAAGACATAGAAAATATAGAAAAAAAAGAGATAGAACATATGATTCATCGTAATTTTCTTAAATTAAAAAATATAGAAAATGAAAGAGAAAAAAAATATATATTTATAAAATTATGTATATTTATAAAACTCTATTTTTTATTACATAATAAAATAATAATTAAAAGCAGTAAAGACAATGAATATGAGGTTGTAAATAATTTTCAATAATTTTCTTTTTAACTATTTTTAACTATATAGTTAAAAAGATTGTCCGGTTTGCTGGAATCGAACCAGCGACAATTCGATATATGCAAAGATATATCTATATACTACTACAGTCGAATGCTCTACCAACTGAGCTAAAACCGGATACAAATAATTATAACAAAAATCTTTATATGTGTTTTAATTAATATTATTTTTTAAGTAAGATATATAAATGTCAATACCGAGTAATTCATTAATAAATGATATAAGAGAGGCAAAGATGTTTAAAGGGACAACATTTTCAAATTATAAATTAACAGATGTAAAGAAGCAATTTATAAACAATATGTATCAAAGTAAAATAGAACCATCGTGTTATTGGGCAGCAGAATTAGTATGTTCTGGACATTATCCTGAATTGTGGGAATGTATATTTTTCTTTGTAGGAAAGCATATTCATATAGGTAATCCTAAAATAGTAATATATTTAGAGAAAAGATATGAAGTTTTTAAAAATATAATAAATCAGCACCATTATCATTTAGAAATAGATTTAAGAAATAATGAAACAATAAGACATATGTTTTCAGAAATAGTAGTAGTTCTCTGTTTATCAAATAAAAAGCCAAGTTTTGAACATATAAAAATAAATAAAGAAGAAGAATTTGATATGACAATTATAAAAGATAAATTTAAAGCAAAAGATACGAGTTATGCAATGAATGTATTTCAAGATGAAGATCCAAAAGAATTATTTATAGCAATAAATGAATTTGCTTATCAAATAGGAGGAAAGAAACCAAATATGCAAGAGGCGTGTTATTGGGTAGAATGGATAATAGAGTTTGAGTTAATATGTAGAAAGAGAAAACAGAAATGTTTTTGTAAAAGGAGAAAGGTGAGTGTAGAGAATAAATATCAACAAGATATAATATGGATAGTGTGGGATGTATTATTGTTTTATTGTGAGAAGAAAGAAAATAATAAATTTTTAATGCCATTAATGAAGAGTTTAAAAGAATTATTTTGTGCAAGATATTCTTTAGGTACATCAAAAAAGAGAAAATATTTATTGTATTTTGCAATAGAATTAATAACAGAATATGTGCCAAACAATATAGAATTGTTAAATAACAAAGAAATGTTAAAGAAAGTAACAGAGAAGATCAATGAAATATATAAACAAATAAAGAAATTAGAACATAGTCCAAATACAGATTATTTATTTAATGGATTAAATAAAAATGGAAATTTAGAGAATTCAATAATGAAATTAAATATGATAGAATCAATGGATTTTATTCCAAGAAATGAAAATTAATATAAAAATAAAATTTATAATAGTAAAATAGATGAAAATAGCAATATTAATTCCATCAACCTCTAATGGAAGAGATTGGAAAACATTTGAAGAGACTTATTTATACAAGCATACATTAAAAACATTTTTAATGACTTATAACAAAGAATATAATTCCAAGTTTTTTATAGGGATAGACAGAGGAGATAAAATATATGATGATCCAATTATTAAAGAGAAGCTAGAGAGATTTTTAAAAATAATGAAAAATGTTGAAATAGAATTTATTTATATGGATAATATTGAGAAAGGTCATTTAACAATAATGTGGAATAGATTATATGACAAGGCATTAGAAGAAGAGTATGATTATTTTTATCAATGTGGAGATGATATAGAATTTAAAACAAAGGATTGGATGAGAGATTTTATAAAAGTATTGGAAAAATCAAACGGAATAGGTGTAGTTGGACAAATAAATAATAATCCAAAAATATTAACTCAAACATTTGTATCGAGAAAACACAAAGAATTATTTGGTTATTATTTCCCTCCAGAAATAATTAATTGGTTTTGTGATGATTGGATTAATGAGATTTATAAAAAAATAAATCATTTTTATCCACAAATGAATCATTTTGTAATAAATGTGGGTGGAGTGCCGAGATATAATGTAAACAACGATCCAAATTATCATTTAGATAGAGAAAAAAACTGGAAAAAATTAGGTAAAAAATGTATGATAATAGTTAATAGAGATTATCATAAATTAAAAGAGAAATCATTAGAAATATTAAATTAAATACAATTAGGATCAATACAATTCTCAAAAGGTATAGAAGCAAAAACACTTTTAATATTTACATAATTATTTGGCAAATGGTAAATTCTGCAATCATTAATTAACTTTTTATCTAAAATAGGAATTATAGTAGATTTATACCATCCCCATTCAGGACTATGTAAACCTATAGCACTTTTTTCTCTAATATAAAATTTACTAGCTATTGTATTTAGATCATAAAATTTACTTTCAACATATTTATTGAATTCATCCTTGTTATAGATCCAAAATGCACAATATGGAAATGCATTAATAACATATTTTTCATCATCCAATTCGATTGTTTTATTATTTTTTCTTATTACATCTGTCATAAATTCTTGATTTTTATTATTAGTTTCTATTCTAACAAATCCAAGATTATATTTATTTTCAATTAATTTTTTATTATATTTCATCCAATAATTAATTGCAGCGCAAGGAACTAATATATCATCTTCAATGTACATAAAAATGTCATAATCATCTTTTTGTTTTTTTAATAAATCTCTACATTGCCAAGTCAATTTATGTGGGTGTATTTCTGATAAATCGTGATATACAATATTAAAAATACCATTATTGTATTTATTGAAAGAATCAAGTTGTAAATCTTCTTTATTTGTATGAAGAAAAATATCTGTAATATATGGATATTTATTTGTTTCATCAATAATACTATTTATATATTTAATTCGATCTTCAATATAAAAAAAAGATATATGTTTTGTAATTTTCATAATATATATATTATATTAATATATTTATATTAAAATACGTAATTATTATTAATTAATTTTATACCAGTGAATATTTAAAAATATTAAATTTTAAATCTTCAATAGTTTAAATTTTGTAAAAATAATAATATATAATTTTATATGATAAAATTACGTATAAAAGATAATATAATAGAAGTTTCAAATAATATTACTTATTTTAATAGTTGGACAGAATATGCATTGAAAAAAGAACATATAAAAACAAAAAAGAACGAAGAATTACCAGAACCAGAGTTAGAACTAGAGACTTTATTATTAATGCCAAACACACATATAAATAATTTATGGCATTTTTTACATAATGTATTTTTAACTTTTAAGTTTATAAAAAGTAACAATCTCTCAATAGACAATTTATATTTTATATTTTTCAGAGATAATTTTTATAACAGGCAAGGAAATATATTGGAAGGTCAATATAGAGATATATTATTTAAAGGATTAGATCTGAATATTAATAATTTTGAAAAAATACATAATGAATTTCAAAATAATAAGTCAATTAGTGTAAAAAATTTATTATGTGTAGATGAATCTCTTAATTTTAATAATGAGCCAATGTTTGAATCATTCAAAGAAACGATATTAAAAAATTTTGATATTAAGAGAAATTCAATTAATAAAAAAATAACATTTATTTTGAGAAAAGGTACAAGAGAAATAAAAAATATAGAATATGTAAAAGAGAATTTGAATGATACAATAAATTATGTATATATGGAAGATTATTCTAAAGAGGAACAATTGAGATTAATTGCAAATACAGATGTATTAATAGGATTACATGGTGCAGGTTTAACGTGGTGTGTATTTATGAAAAAGAATGCTCAATTAATAGAATTATATCCAGGAAATTCAAATACGGATAATTATATTAGATGGTGTAAAATAGCAAATGTAAATTATAAGAGACTATGTGTTGATATAGTAAGTGGATCAGCTGGTAATTTTAGAAATGCAAATGTAAGTATAAATATGAATCAATTAAAACAAATAAAAGAATATTTATAGATGATATAAAATTTTAGAAATCATAGTATTCCAGGCATTATTACTATGTACATTTCTCTGATACCATTCAAAACAATTTTTGGACATTTTTTCCCAATGATATTGAGAGATTAGTTTTAATTTTTCATTTAATTCTTGTGGATTTTTAACAAAAATATAATGTGTGTTCTCTATAAGAGGTTCCATAAAAGATTGAACAGAAACTTCAGGTGTAATAATTGGTATAGTACCAAAAGCCATTAATTCTACTTCTCTATGACATTTTGAACCATATCCTCTCAAACATAATCCAAATTTAGCATCTCTCAATTTCATTAAATATTCTTCTTGTTTAAATAAATGATTTTGTCCTTTTGTACAATAGAATTCAGTAATAACATCTTTCCAATTATCATCTTTTCTATAGAGATCTTGTGTATTGTTCTCAATATTGCCAATAAAAATAGATAAAAAAGATCTATCATTGTATGATTTTATTGAATGTGTTTTTAAGATTTTCTCTAATATCATAGCGCGTCTAGGCCAAAAAATCCACGAAGATATATTAAGATTTTTAAATTTTTGATTTAAAAGTTTACCTTCTAGTTCAACATCTCCATTTCCTAAAAGAAATAATGATGTGTTATTTACTTCATTATTAATCCATTGTAAAGTAGGTCTATCATAAAGAAGAATATTAGGATGTAGCCAACAATGAATAGAATTATCAATATATTGTAGGTCAACATCAAAATTATTCATTTTATACAAAATAGGTAATTCTCTAAAACTATCATTCTTGTGGTTACCTAATCCTTGTATAGGTTGTTTTGGAATTTTAATAATCCATTTATTATGTATAACTCTAAAAATAATCAATAAAATTTTATAATTATTTGAATTATATAAATGTTGTATAATAATATCATTAAAAAATTTGAATCTAACATCATGAAAATGAGTATGAATAAATTTAATAGGTTTATTATTATAACACATTTTGTTATTATTAATAGAAATATAAGATGCAATTTTTTGAGGAGATTCATCAGCAATAATCATTCTCCAGCATTGTAAATTATAATTTTCAGGAAACTCAAAAAATGAATATTTTTTAACAAGATCTTCAATAGAAGCTTGGTCATAATATCTCGAATGATTAGTGAATTCAATCCAATCATTTGGTAAATTTTTATTTTTAGTCCAAAGCATACCTCCATTATAGTATCCAGTTTTATCAATATGTATTTTCTGAATATATTGTCTGGATACTCCAAGATCTTTGGAACAATCAATATCTTCAATAGTATCAAAAATAATAATATCAGAATCTAAAAATAAAGTATCATTACTATTCTCAAGTGCATATCTGATAATTTTGGGTTTGGACATTTGAAATTTGGACCAAATACCTTTTTTATCCATAGTTAATCTGTCCATACCTGAATAAGAGTCAAGTTCAACAAACCAAACAATATTCAATTTAGGTTGTGGAGTTATTTTTTCAATTTCATCTTTAGTTTTAGAATCAGAAATAATAAAAATAGTTTCATTTGGATGGTAAATAGAAAGAGAAAGTAAAAGTCCAATAAGTTCAAAACAACATTTGTGTGTAGACATAGTACAAAAAGAAGAAGGTTTCATTATTTATAATTGTTTAATAATATTTATACGAACTATTTATATAAAAAAATGATTATAAGATAATTATAAAATGAAGACATTATTGGTATTAACTCAATATAAGAGAAATAATATAAGAAAGCAGTTAGAAAGTGTAAAAAAGCAGTCATTAAAACCAGATTACGTTGTAGTATTTCAAAATGAGAATCACTTGGATATAAGTGAATTAAAAAAGGAGTATGATTTTATTCATATGAAATCTGATTATAATACAAAATATTTTGGTAGATTTGCAGCTTGTTTTACATATCAAGTAGATATATGTATTGTAATGGATGACGACATAATTCCAGGAGCAAAATGTTTTGAAAGTTATATTAATCAGTGTGTAGAATTAAATGGAATAATAGGTGGAAATGGTCGAATAGGATATAATAATAATAATATATTAAAGCGTCCTAATGATACAGGAAATAGATCAGAACCAATTTTGGTAGATTTTGTTGGTCATTTATGGTGTTTTAAGAAAGAATGGTTACATTATATGTTTGGAATAAAACCTTGTACATATGATACTGGAGAGGATATGCACTTTTGTTATTCATCAAAAATATTAGGAAATATATCGTGTTATGTAGGAAAACAAGTAAGTAATGAATTATCGGATACAACAAACAATCGTTTAGCAACAGATGAATTTGCGTCATTTAAATCAACTTCTCGTGATTTAAGAATATCAGTAGAGAATTATTTTATAAAAAACTATGATTTAAAGTTAATAGAAAATAATTAATAAAAATATAATTACTCATAATATTATATAAATAAAAATAAAATAATAATATAATAATGTATTTAATATGTTTTGGTACAAGACCAGAAATAATTAAATTGATACCTATAATAAACAAATTTAAAGAAAAAAAAATTAATTTTGTAACATTATTTTCAGGTCAGCACGAGAATTTGATTAAAGATTTTTATAAATATATTGATGAACCAGATTATATATTGGAAAATATAATGGAACATAATCAAACCTTGAACAAATTAATAAGTAAAATATTAATAAATATGGATAGAATACTGACAAACTCAAATATAAGTAAAATAATAGTACAAGGTGATACTTCAACAGCATATGCAGTTGCATTAAGTGGTTTTCATCATAAAAAAATGGTATATCATTTAGAGGCAGGTTTAAGGACAAATGATAAATATAGTCCATATCCTGAAGAGTTAAATAGAAGAATGATATCTCAAATAGCAGATGTACATTTATGTCCAACTAAAAAGTCAATAGACAATTTAAAAAATGAAAACATAGAAAATAACGTATATTTAGTAGGTAATACAATAGTGGATGCATATGAATATATATTGAAAACAGAATCAAAGAATGAATATATAAAGAATTTATTAAAAAATAGTTATTTTGTAGTGACGTTACATAGGAGAGAGAATAGAGGTGAAAGAATGTCAAAAATGTGGAGTGAATTAATAGAAATATCAGATACTTATAATATAGTCTATATAACTCATCCATCATTACCAGAAAGTAGAGAGATATTTAAAAATAAAAAAATAGAATTATTAGAGCCATTAAATTATGAGGATATGGTGCATTTAATATCAAAATCAGCAGGAATAATAACAGATAGCGGAGGATTACAAGAAGAGGCAGTATGTGCAAATAAAAAGGTGTTAATATGTAGAGATACAACAGAGAGACCAGAAACAATAGATTGTGGATTAGGAAAATTAGTAGATACAAATATAAAAGAAAATATAAATTTTTTATTAGAATCAAAAATTATAGTAGAAAATCCTTATGGAGTAAATGTTTGTGATAAAATAATGAATATTTTATAAATATATATATAAATGAAAATTTTAGTATATTTAGTGAGTTATGAAATAAAAGAAAATTTTAAATTTGAAAGAATGATGGATAAAATAGTGAAGCCATTGAGAAATGATGGAATAGAAGTAGAAATAGCGAGTTGTGTTACAGCAAAAAATGGAATAGAAGACAAAGTAGATTATAGTTTGTATTCAGATGGAATGCAATTGACAAAGTCTTGTTATTTGGTAAGTAGTTTAGCAAAAAATAATTATGATTGGTATATAAAAATACGTCCAGACCTAAATATAAGGACAATAATAAATAAAGAATTTATTGAAGGATTATCAAAAGAAAAAATAAATGCAAGATGTAGATATTATTCAGGTCCACCAATATATAAAAGATATGGTTTTTCTTGTAGAAGAGATGTTATATGGCAAAAAAAATCTGAAATAGAGCATATAATACCAGATGATCAAATGTATGTATTTCATAAAAATTGTTTAAAAGCATTTGAAGAATTAAATCTAGAAAAATATTCGGAATATTGTGAAAAATTATGTGAAAATAAAGAAGATTGGATGGTTGAAGAGGTATGGTTAAATAAAGATTATTGGTTGAAACCAAAAAAAAAATGGGAGCCTGAGGGGCATCATGCATTCATATGGTATTCAAGAGGAATATTTGTTAATATAATTGATTTTAATTGTAATTTAGATAGAGGAGGTTTAGATTCTGATGTACTAAAAGTAGAATAAGTAATATAATTTATATAATAATATTTAATATATATAATGAATATTATTATACCTTTAGGTGGTAAAGGAGAGAGATTTAAGAATGAAGGTTATAAATTACCAAAACCATTGATAAAAATATTTGATAAAGAAATGATATTTTATGTAATAGATAAACTAACAATAAATGAATTTGACAAATTATATATAATTTATAATAAAATATTAGATTATGATGATTTCTCGAAATCTTTATTAGCAAAATATCCATTTATAAATTTGATATCAATAAATATTCAAACAAAAGGTGCAGCAGAAACATTATATATAGGTATTAAAGAAATAGAAAAAATAGAAAGTATAAAAGAATGCAAAAAAAATTTAATACTAGATTGTGATACATTTTATAATGAAGATGTAGTTCAGTATTATAGAAATAGTGTAAATAATAATATAGTATTTTATAGAGAAAAAGAAAATGAAAAACCAATTTATTCGTACATTGAAATAAATGATGAAAATAAAATAAAAAAAATAAGAGAAAAAGAGAAAATTTCAAATAATGCAAATACAGGTATTTATTGTTTTGAGAATTTAGAATTATTGAAACAATATTGTGAGTATGTTATAAATAACAAAATATTATTTAATAATGAACCCTATATATCTTGTGTAATATCAGAAATGATAAATAATAATATAGAATTTTATGGAATACAAATAAACGAAGAAAATGTAAAATCATTAGGTACTCCAAGTGAAGTAAAAGAATATATTGATAATACAAAAATATTATTATTTGATTTGGATGGTACATTAGTAAATACAGACAAAATTTATATAGAAGTTTGGAGTGATATTTTAGAAGAATTTAATTTAAATTGTGATAATAATTTTTTTAATTACTTTATAAAAGGTAAAAATGATATTAGTTTTTTAAAATATTTAAATTGTGATATAACGAAAGAAGAGATAAATATTATTTCAAAAAAAAAGGATGAATTATTTATAAAAAAAATAGTAAATACCAAATCAAACATAATGTTTGAATACGTATCAGAATTTTTTGAAAAAAATAAAAATAGTAAAATAGCAATAGTAACAAGTTGTAACAAATCAGTAGCAGAATTTATAATAGAATATTGTGGTTTAAAAAAATATATTGATTTAATAATTGCATCAGAAGATTGTGAACGGCATAAACCAGATCCAGAACCTTATTTAAATGCAATAAAATATTTTAATTGTAAATTAGATAATGTATTTATATTTGAAGATAGTTATTCAGGTTATTGTAGTGCAAAAAAAACAAATATAAAAAATATATGTTTAATAGAAAACGAAGAATCGTGTAAAGATATAATCGACTCAGATGAATTTAAATATAATAGTTATAAAGAATTAAATTTAAATGATATAATAGAATTTTATAATAAAAAAGAAAGAAATGAATGTAATTATTTGAAAATGATACAAAATAATATCAATGCAATACCAATAAAAATAATAAAAAAGAATAATGTAGATTTAAAAACAGGATATATATGCGATATAAATAGTTATATAATAGAATATGTAAATGGAAAAAAAGAAGAAATAGTATTAAAAATAAGTAATTTGGATAATGAATTATCAAAAACAGCAGTTAAATTAAATATGTATGAAAATGAGACATATTTTTATAATCATTTGAGTGGTTTGTTAAATAATGTACCAAAATGTTTTGGTAGTTTTAAAGATAATAATAAAGATGCAGTAATTTTAGAAAATTTGAATAAATACAATGGTGTATTTAATAAAAATTTGAATGATAATATACAATTATTACTTAATGTAGTTAATAAAATATTTGAAATGCATAGTACATTTTATTTTGAAAATGAAGAAATGTTAATAGATTCAATGAAAAATTTAAAAAAGGTAAATGAAATAATATACTACAAAGAACTGATAAATTGTAGATTTGATAAATTTATAAAAAATACAAAAAAAATATTAACAGAAAAAGAACAACAATTATTTTTAAATATTTATATGAATTTACATAAAATATATGATGATGCATCAAATTATCCATTAAGTTTTTGTCATGGAGATTTAAAAAGTCCAAATTTATTTTATAAAGACAATAATGATATAATATTTTTAGATTGGCAATATATACATTTAAATAAAGGTATAAGTGATATAGTATTTTTATTAGTAGAAAGTATAGATTTTGAAATAAGAACAATAGAATTAGTGTTAAACTATTATTACAAATTACAAAATGAAAAATCAAAAATTAATTATGAAGAATATATGAAAGATTTTAAAAATGCATTATGTATTTTCCCTTTTTTTGTATGCATATGGTTTAATAGTGAAGATAATGACAAGTTATTGGATCCAATTTTTCCAATAAAATTTATGAAGAACGTATTAAAATATTATAATTATTATTTAATAAATTAATATGATGAAGGTAATACAATAGTATATTGGACAGCACGTGGAAGTGTAACACAAATAAATTGGTTTCAAACAACATTAAAACAATTAAATGATTGGGGATGTAAATTTACAGAATTAAGAATGGGTAAACCTGCATATGACTTATTTATAGATGATAAAAATATAAATTCTGAAACCTTTTATGTAAAAAACAATTTATATATAAATATTATATGTATATATAAAATGGAAAATTATTTAAACTATCTCAAAACTTTATACCCAGATATTGAGATTAAAAATATAAATTATTTTTAAATTAATATTCAAACATTTTTCTTTTTGTTTCATCATTATATTTCCATTCTCCTACTTTTATATAACCAGGTAATTGTATTATATGTAAATTTAATTTTTCACCCCAGCAGCCTTTAGGTTGCTCATCTATGAAATAATAAGGTACATATAAATTTTTTAAATTTGTATTAATTAAATACAATAATAATGAAAATGTACCAAAGCATAATCCTAAATTTGAAACATTTGATAATATGTTTAAATCTTTTTGCATTGAATTACTTTCATAAATAACATTATTTAATTTTAATAATTCTTCTATACAAGGATTTTTTTTATCTTCACAAACTAATACTACATTTTTATAATCTTTTATTATATTTTTATAATAACTCAATGGAGGTTGAACATATGCTTTATGTGTATTTTCTTTAAATATATCACCTCCTCTAAAATGAAAATATATTGTATCTGAATCATTGTTATCTTCTTTATAATCTATTTTAATTATGGGTCTTATATATTTTTGATATATTTGCTTCATTTTATATGGTTCTAAATCATAAATATTAAATCTTTTTATATAAAAAAATGTATCTACTACTTTTTTTTCATTTTCTTTATTTGTTCCAATATCAATTTCAATTGAATTTGTTTTAAACATATTATGTTTTAAATGAAAATTAACATATTTATGATTATTTTTTTCTGCTATGTATATTGCATTTATTATTTGAATTATATTATTACCTAATCTACCAAACCATGTCGATATTACTAACATATATAATATAAGTAATTATTATTATATTATATTTTGAACAATTTATACCAGTGAAGATTTAATAACTGCTTCCTAATAATGCATTTGCTGCCATTGGTTCAACCATAAATGCATCTTGTTGAACAGCTTGTTGCTGAGGTTTTTGAACAGCTACAGGATTTGGCATAATATGATCTTGTAAAGCAAAAGTTTCTGTAGGTTGATTATCAGCTCTTGATGCAGTGTGAGTAGGTTGTCTTTTTGGCTTTTCATTATTTTCCATATTTTCTGTTGGTCCATTCCACAAAACATAAACACGATCAGCTAAAATATTGGCTTTTAATCCAATTTTGGATTGAATACTAAATACTATTACTAAAAATCCTAAAACAACAGTAGTTAAATTCAAGGATTCATATTTAAAACCACTATATGGAGGAATAAAAGTAATCATTCTATGAACAATTATAATTCCAATAAATATGATCATTAATTGTATAGCAATTTCAACTAAAAGTTCAATAGAGGATTTATCAGGATCGGCTTCAGGAATAAAACGATGAATTAATTTGTTCAAAAGTAAAACAGGAATTACGCCTAAAAGTGCATATTGAACAACATTCACCATCTCTCCTTTACTCTCATCACTTGAAGAGAATACGTGACTTAAAAAACTAGTTTTAGAATCTTTTAATTCTTGATTAATTTCCATTATATATCTATATATATTGAAAATATATAAACATTTGAAAATATTATATTAAATATAATTATGGAAAATCACCCAGAATATCAATATTTAAATTTGATAAAAGAGATTCTAGAAAATGGATTTCTTGAAAAAGGTAGAAATAGTGAAGTTTTGACTAAATTTGGTACTATGATGAAATTCTCTCTCAAAGATGGTACACTTCCTTTATTAACTACTAAAAAAGTTGCTTGGCGTGTTTGCTTTGAAGAACTTTTTTGGTTTATTAGTGGATCAACTAATAATGATAAATTGTTGGAAAAAAATGTAAAAATTTGGAATGCTAATTCATCTAGAGAATTTTTAGATTCCAGAGGTCTTAAAAATTATAAAGAAGGTGATCTTGGACCTGTTTATGGTTTCCAATGGAGACATTTTAATACACCTTATTATAATTATCTAACCGATTATGATAACAAAGGTGTTGATCAATTAGCAAAATTAATAGAAGATTTAAAAAATCCAGAAACAAGATCATCAAGGAGGCATATTTTGACAGCTTGGAATCCTTGTCAGATTGACGAGATGGCTCTTCCACCTTGTCACATGATTTGTCAGTTTAATGTAAGAGATAATAAATATTTATCTTGTGCATTATTTCAAAGAAGTGGAGATGTTGGACTAGGAGTTCCATTTAATATAGCATCTTACTCATTATTTACACACATATTGGCAATTCATTGTGGATTAGAAGCAGAAGAATTTGTGCATTTTATTGGTAATACACATATATATAAAAGTCATATAGAGCCATTAAATGATCAAATAAAGAGAAAACCATATGAATTCCCAAAGATAAATATAATTAAAAAGGAAACCATAGATGATTATAATATAAATGATATAGTTTTTAAAAGTGAATATAAGTTTCATAATCCAATAAAAATGGAGATTATTGCATAAATTAATTTGTTTATATCCAAAAACTATATAAAAATTCAATTATTGATTAGTTATATAATGAGTAATTCAATTGCTGCAGCCAAGAGGAGAAGAGCAGGAAATATGAATACAGATAATAATGTAGTACCACCAGGTTCAAATACTTGTTCTCCAAATACAAATACAAGTATGTTTCAACAACAATCATCAAGAATGAGTATACCAAATTATTTATCATTAATGGAGAAGAAGATATTAGAATTAGAGCAAAAGATGCCTAATAATGACCAGGTAAATATTCAAATAGAAGTAGATGGTGAAGATGGAAAGAAGGTAATTTCAATGACAGAGTATATGGAAGATATGGATAAGAAATTTAATTTATTGGTTGAAGAAATGTCAAATATGAAGGAAACCATTATGGATTTGCAAAGATTTACAATGAATGTTAATTCTAAATTAGTAAGTAATATATTTCCAAACGAAGATTTTACATTAAAGAGCAATATAGAAAATGTTGTTGAAGAATAAATTAAGAAAATAAAATAAAAACTTAAATAATAATATAATAATAATAATATAATATTATTAATGGAATCAAAATTATTGAATGAAATAAGTAATTTTGAAGAAAAATATTATCAAGATAATAGTAAAAATACTTTTTTTAAAAAGAATCAGAAAATGGATTTAGCAAAACAAGTTTCAAATAATTTTGATATAAATATTTTATTAAAAAATTTATGTTATAGCAAGAAAACTACAAACCAAGTAGTAATTGATTATAATATATTAAAATTATTTGCTAATGAAGAGAATTTTGAATTAATTTTAAAGTATATATTAAATGAATTTACAAATACAATAAATACATTTGGAAATTTTGAAGTACATATGAATTTAAATTCATTTACTATTTCAGCTGCGGAGAGATATAAAAAATTAGTAGAATTATTTTGTAAATTATGTTTAAACAACAAAGAAACATATGATTATTCAAAAAAATGTTCAAGATTTTACATATATAATGTTTCAAATACTTTTGAGCAAATAGTAAATTTATTTAAGCCATTTGTGAGTCCAGATATTAAAGAGAAAGTTAGTATATTGAAGAAATCAGAATCATCAGATAATTTATGGAATAGTTTAATAGAAGGAAATAATATAAAATAATAAATATATACTCATAAAATGGAAACAATTTATTTTGTAATCATATTTATAATATTATTTACAATATATTTGCATATTTTATCAGAATTGAAAAAATCTAATAATTTAGAGATTTACGAATCAGATTATAAGAGTTATATAGAATTTCAAGAGACTTGTTTATTGAAAAAGCCATTTATAACAAATTTTGATAAATTTGAATTTAATAATAGTATTGCTCCTATTCAAGAGTTTAAAATAAAGGATTGTTTAGATAAAAACAAAGCTGTATATTTACCTTATTCAAATATTGATACGTTATTAAAAAATGATAGTAAATCTCATTATTATAGTGAGAACAATTATGAATTTTCTAATGAAAATGAGAATTTTTATAAATTTAATCCTTATTTAAAGCCAAGATTTAACACCTTTTCTACTTTTGATTATTTATTTGGTTCAAAAAATGCATTTACAAATACCAAATATCACATTTCATCATTTATGTTTTTATATGTTGAAGAGGGATCAATAAGTATAAAGATGATTCCTCCTAAGTTTGAGAAGAAATTAGATTTTAGGTATGATTCAGAGAACTTTGAATATGTTTCAGAATATGATTTATGGAATTCGAAAGAGATACAAACTTTGGATTTTGATATAAAAAAACAGAATATATTATTTATTCCGCCTTATTGGATTTATAGTATTAAATTTGGAGAAAATGCAATAGTTTATTCATTTAGATATCATTCAATATTCAACAATATTTTACACATTCCAAAATATTGTAATAAAGTTTTTAATCAAATAGAATTACCTAAGAATCCTGCTAGTTCAAAAAGTGATCTTTAGATTTACGTTTTTTGCTAGTTTTCCTTTTTTTAGTTTTTCTTTTTTTTCCACCTCTATTGGTAGGTGATCTACACATAATACTGCATGTGTAATCATATACATTTAAATGACAATTAAAACCAAATATATTTTTTAATAGATTTAATAAATATGTTAAGCGAATATATTTAATATGATTTAAGCTAGAATTTAATTCAAGATCAAAGTTATTTGAATTACCGAATTTACCATTATCTAACAATAATTTTTGATAAATATTATTATAAATATTTTCGTCAAAAGAATCACACAAATGTTTTAATCCTTTTAAATTTCCAATATTAATAATAGAGTTTTTATTAGGTGGATATAAATATTGATAATTATTTTCAATAGATTCGCTTGGTTTTCTATGAACAGAGATTATAAAAATACCATTCATTTCCAATCCAATAACCTTTTTTATATAATTTACAATATCACAATTTAAATATGAATGATCTTGTGGAGAAGTTTCACCTATTATTTTGTCATAAGGTAATACATTAGAATTATTTGCAATTAATTGATCTTTTCTAAAATTATTTTTTATATTATCGTGTAATTTCTTTTTATCATTTGTACTAAAGTGTGTCATTTCAAATTTATTGCCAGTTACATTATTGAATGTAAGATTATCAATAAGTATGGAATCTGTAGATATAATGCATCCATGTAAGAGTAACGCTATAGTAACAACATAGTTATATCCAGTTTCAAGATTAAAATCATTAATTTTATTTATTTCCATATACTATTTAGAGACAAATTTATTATAAAATTTATATATATATATTAATGAGTGAATCTGAAAATTCAAATATACCAAAAATTATTATGCAAACATCTGTACATAAACAACCTGAATATATAATTGATATAATTAAAAGCAAATGTCCTGGATGGGATTATATTCATTTTACAGATGATGAAATTATAAAATATTTTCAAGAAAATCCTATTGATGAATTTCCAAATATAAGTGATATATTCAAAAGTTTCAGTAAAGGTCAACATAAAGCAGATTTATTTAGATACTATTTCTTATATTTAAATGGTGGTATATTTTTGGATAGCGATGCTATATTTGAAGTAAATATAGATGAAATAATAGAGAATTATGATAATGTTTTTATTAGATCATTTATGAAACATACAGGATTTTTTAATGGATTTATCGCAACGTATAAAAAATGTCCAATTATATATGATGCTTTAAAAAATGCTTACAATACAGAAAACTCAACATTAAAAGGTGATTACTTTTATTTTTGTAAAGAGTTATTTAAAGCATATGAATCAAATAATAAAGGAAATATAAAAATATATGAGGAATCATTGAATTCAGAGAGAAATGTTGGATTTATATCAGATTCAGATAATAATAAATTATTGTCACATCATTTTCATTACAAAAAAATACCAAATCCTGATGTTTAAATTATTTTTTCATATTATATTATATACAATATGAAATTGTTAAGTCAAATTGTTTTGCCAGGAATTTTACTTGTTTTAATTGATTACATTTATTTGAATGCTATTTCTAGTTTTTTCAATAAACAAATTTTTAATATTCAAAAATCACCTATAAAATTAAGATTTTCAGGTGCTATTATTTGTTATGTATTATTAGTTTTTGGATTATACTATTTTATAATTTCTCAAAATAAAAAAGTATTTGATGCATTTTTATTGGGTTTAGTTATTTATGGTGTATATGAATCTACTAATTATGCTCTTCTTAAAGATTGGAAATTTTCTACTCTAGTAATAGATACTTTATGGGGAGGTATTTTGTTTGCTTTAACAACTTATTTTACTTATAAAATAAATAAGTTAATACAATTTTAGAATAAATATTAATAAAATCGTTTGTATATTTTGATTTTTATATATTTTAATATTATATGAAAATTCCAAAAATAATTATTCAAACTTGGAAAAATGAAGATATACCAAAAGATGCAAATAAGCTTGTAAATAATTTAAAATTAAACAATCCTAATTTTAAATATCTTTTTTTTTCTGATAAAAATATAGAAAGTTTTTTTGAAAAAGAATACCCAGAATATATTGAAACATTTAATAATTTTGAATATACCATCCAAAAGATTGATTTTTTTAGACTAGTTGCAATTTTTCATTATGGTGGTTTTTATTTTGATATTGATGTAGATATTAATTCTTGTCTAGATGAATTATGTGATTTTAGTTGTGTTTTTCCACAAGAATATGAAAAAAATAGAGATCCTTATTTACAAAAAAAAAATATGTTTATGTTAATTGGAAATTATGGTTTTGGAGCTTGTCCTAAAAATAATTTTATAAAAATGTGTATAGATAATATTATTAAAACCAAAATTTCTATTGATGATATTCCTGGTAGAGGTAAGAATAAATTACAAAAAATATTTTATACAACTGGTCCTGTTTTAATTAGTGATTGTTATAATGATTATGAAAATAAAGAAGAAATTAAAATAATTAAACCTGAAAATGGTGCATCTTTTCAATTCGGAAAATTTGGAAAACACCTTATGATTGGTACTTGGAAAAGTTAAATAAATTAATATAATTATAGAATAAAGTTTAGTTAATCAAGGATTAATTTTTTATATATGATAATAAACCAATAGAAAAACATATTATATTTAATATAAACCACCTCTTAATCTTAAAACTAAATGCAATGTGCTCTCTTTTTGTATATTATAATCTGATAAAGTACGACCATCTTCAAGCTGTTTACCAGCAAAAATCAATCTTTGTTGATCAGGAGGAATTCCTTCTTTATCTTGGATTTTTCTTTTAACATCATCAATTTGATCACTTGCTTCAACATCTAATGTAATAGTTTTACCTGTAAGTGTTTTCACAAAAATTTGCATTTCCGTATATATATTCTTTTATAAAAAAATATTTATATTATATTAATAAATATTTATTTGTTAACAACCAATTTTAATCTTTCTTTAAACCACTCTTTAAATACGTCTAATTTATATTTTTTGTATAATTGATTATAAGTTTTAAATGGTTTTTCACCAAACCATTTATCTACTACTATACGTGGTTGTTCTTCGGGTTCAAGATCATAATAATTATGAAATAATTCCATTTCATCATCATCTGTGAATACTATTTTATTATCACATAAACAACCACCAAAATTTGATATTCGTTTTTTCCATAAAGGACATCCCCATCCATTGACCATCCAATTTTGTAAATCTGGCCAAGAAATACCTTCTTCTTCAATAGGAATTTTTACTTTATATTTACATTGCTTCTCAGGAAGTTTCCAATTTTTACAAAATTTAATTGGTCTCTTTAAATAAGGTTTTAAATCCGTTTCAGTAAAATTTAAAATGTCAACATTAATATCTAATCTATTTATTTTGTCAAGTAAAAACAAACCACTAAACATTCTAGATATACTTGCATATTTCAATATTTCATTATCTATTTCTTTAATATTGCATAAATTATAAGTATTATCTAATATAGAATAATCATTATAACAATTAAAATTTGTAACAAAATCTCTCAGATTATCCAATGGATTATATTCAATATTTTCTAAATATTTATTAAATATATTTGGATATTTTAATTTATTTGACATCATAAAGTATATATCAATACAAGGCTCTCTGTTAGCTAAATTCAATGTCAAAAATCCAATACAAGTATGATCATTCTTATTATTTAACCATTTTTTAAAATTACTTTGCACAAATTTCTCTAAACACACATAAAACGCACCATACAACATATAATAATATTTAATTAATAGTAAAAATGTTTCAGTTTTAAAACCAGAGAAATATAATTCATATGTCCAAAATAAAGCTTCATTACAATCTCTATTTAGTAAACTTATAAATAAAGAGTACTCCACTTGAGACTTTTTATATAAATATCTTGTTAAAATCATTATATCTAAATAATTTATTTTATTTATTTATAATTTATTAATTAAAATTAAATATAATCAATTTTTATAGAATGGAAAAACGCAAATCTCTAAAGAATCAAAGAAAAATGAATAAAAAAAACATTACTATGAAACAATATGGATTGAAAGACAAAGCTAAAACAAATATTGTTGAAACTTTTATGGGTATTTTAAATATGGTGAAATTATATCATTGGAAAACTTATTCATATGCAAAACATCAAGCTACTGATGAATTATATATGAAATTAAATAAAGATATTGACGAATTTGTTGAAGTTATGCTTGGTAAAGATGAATCTCGTATTCCTAATTTTAAAACAAAAATCATTTTACAAAATGACAACTCTGAGAATACATTCAAAAAAAATGTTTATCAATATAGAGATTATTTATTGGATATGGATAATATCTTAAGTGAAAAATATGATTCTGATTTAAAACATGTTAGAGATAATATTTTAGCAGATATTAATCAATTCCTTTATTTACTTACTTTCAATAAATAATTAATATTAATTTATTATATAACTAAATTATATAATGAACTCTATTACAAATGATGAATTAATTAGTAATACTTTTTATATTACATATGCTTTCCTTATGACAACAGCTACTATTACTTTTATTGAAGCAATTCGTACTAAAAACCCTAAAATTCGTAATATTCTTAATTTAGAAACTTGTATCTCTGTTGTTGCTGCATTTTATTATGGTCAATTTGTTGATGACCTTCAAGAAGGAGTTAATTATGAAAAAATAAATCTTACTCGTTATGTTGATTGGTCTATTACTACACCAATTATGCTTTTAGTATTAGTATTGGCTTTATTGTTTAACAACAAAAAAGGACCAATGAAATTTGCCAATTTTTTAATTATTTTATTTTTTAATTATGTAATGTTGGGTTTTGGATATGCTGGTGAGATTGGTATGTTAGATAAAACACTAGCAAATGTATTAGGTTTTGGAGGTTTTGCAGGATTGTATTATTTTATTTATGATAAATACATTAAAAATTACAACAACAAAGATAATAATTTGTTATTTATATCATTCTTGGTATTATGGGCAATGTATGGTGTTTTTTATATGTTGGATGATGTTACTAGAAATGTTGGATACAATGTATTAGATTTATTATCAAAATGCTTTGTTGGTATATTCTTTTGGGCTTACTATACTGGTGTTTTTAAATTATAAATCATTTAACATACTTGTTAAACTAGGATAATAATCTAAATAATTATTATATTTGCCATTTATTTCACGTAATAATATATTTTTTATACTACTACGTTCTCTTATTATTTTTTGTCTTTCTTTATAAATATTTTTCCATCTTCTTTGCACCAATCTCAACCAATGTGTTTTTAAAACTACATTATATACACCATTACTTTGTATAAAAAGTTTCATAATTTGAACACTAGGGTTTGTAATATATGATATACTATAATCTGTTAAATAATTACATACATCTCCAATATTATAATTTAAAAATGATTTTGCTGAAATACTAGATAATAGTATATATTCTTGAAATTTCCTTATAAAACCTGGTAATCCTATGTAGTATTTCTCATTCACTTTTGGAATTGATTCATAATCTTCTTCATCTAATGATATAGTATCTACAATACCATACCAATTTTGAAAATATTCTTCATCTTCATCACCCCAATCACTATTACCAGAATTATAAGAAATCACTGAACCTTCAAAAGAATTTGTATCCGAATCCATTACTACTAAATCTTCTTCATAAATTTCATTATACTCAAAATCACTATCATATTCTGAGATATTAGCTATATAATCAGTTAAATCTATAAAATTCATTTATACTTTTATAATAAAAAAAAATATTTTATATAATTTATTCAATTTTTCATTTTATTTTTATTGATCTTCTATATATTCATCTTCCAATAGATCATAATTAAATTCCAACAAGTATTTCTTTACTCTATCTGGATGTAATGATTTTTGAATTAACTCTTCTGCAAATGATTCCAATAAATTACCATTTTCATCAAAATTTTTATTATTTATTTGTTTTTTCATTTTTTCAGTATCCAATATAAAGATTGCATTATTTAATGATAAACTATCAAAATCCAATCTATCAACTTTATGACCTTTATATATATATTCTTCCAATAAATCTATTGCAATTGGATTTGAACATAAATGATATAAATTAACTTTTTCTGAATTCTTTCTTAATAACTCAATTGCTTTTGGATTTCTATTTTCATTTATCATATTCCAAACTATTTTATCAGGGTTTTCTAATAATAACTTTATTGCATCATTTGATTCATTTTGAGACATTGCATACCAATTTATTTTGGTAAAATTATTTCTCATTATATGTACAGCATTTAAGTTAAATGATAAATTTGTCCATTGATTATCTGTTGTTATTTTATCCATATTTCTTTCAATTATATGTACTGCATTCGGATTATTAGTTAAATTTTCAAAATCTAATAAATTTACATTTCTTTTTTCTATTTTTTCCAAAATATCAATGGCTCTTGTATTCCAACATAAATTTGAAATTATATTTCTATCAGTAAATTGTTCTACATTTATTTGTTTATATAAATGATCAAGACCTTGAGGATTTAAAGCTAATGCCATATAATTTATTTTATTTCCCCACCTTTGTGGATATGAATCATCATCATCAAAATAACTCATAGCACTAAATGATTCATCATAATTTAAATTTTCTCTATAATTTACATTATAATCTGGTAGTAAATAACTATAGTTTTCATCATATTTTTTAAATAAATGACCTGCTGCTGGATTCAATGATAAAGCTTTTACATTAATATTTTGAATATTTTTTTCTATTATATCTATTGCACTTGGATTACCTGACATTGCATATATGTCAAGCATATTATTATTTATTAATTCGTTTATGGCATACGCATTATCCATCAATTTATAGTAATCTAATTCTTTCAAAGGTGGAACCCAAGATCTTTTCTTATAAATAGGACGAAATGACATTGTAATTGTTGTTAGTTTTATATCTGAATTAAAAAAATGTAGATAATTATTTCAATTTTTAATAACTTTTTGCTATATGTGCAACATAAGTTTTTTCTACTCTATTTTTTAATTTTGCTCTTCCTTTAATACCATAATGTTTAGCATTTATATAAATATCATTAATAATCATCTCTATATAATTGCCTTGTCCAGTACATAATAAACTTACTATAACTTTAGGTTTGTGTGATATCACTCTTAAACTAGCAATAAGTCCACTAAATAAATATTCATCTTCTTTTATATAGAAATAACAATTTGGAAAGAATTTATATTTACTCATATTCCAATAACCATATTTACTCATTTGATCTTGTATAGATAAATCTTCAAATTTTTTTTTCCTTGTTTCAGCATAAATCGAACAATCTTTATTTTCCATAATATTTACATTTATACCATTTCTAGAAGCTTCATATAAATGAACCCATTTTCTATAAGAACTACATACATTTTTCAAAGTAGATTCCCAAAATGTTTTTGAATTATGTGCTTTTTCATAAGCTAATTTATATACTAATTGTGCATAAGAATACGAATGTGATTTGCAAAAACTATATAATTTCAAGTTTTTTAATTGTTTTTCTAATTCTTCTCTATCTTTTTTATTCAATTTATTCATAAGTTGATTGTATTCTTTTAATTCACTAGTTTCCCATTTATCTTTTGACAAGTTTCTTCTATATTTATCAGCTAAATCTTCAGATATATTTAATTTTGTAGATAATAATCTTATTGCGTCATCATCATAAATAAATTTTGTATGATAATCAATATCATTAATCGCAGTACGTGTTTCTTTAGCAGCTGGTCTTATAATAGCTAAACAAATTGCAATATCTTCAATAGATTTAGGTTTTATCATTAATAAAGCTTTTCTCATTAAAGGTGATTCAGCCAATGTGATTCCAATATTATTTCCACTTTGTAGCATTTTATAAGTTTTTTCGTCATAAGGACAATCAGTAAAATCAATACTCTTATTTACAATTCCTATTAATTGACTAATACCTCTACTTGATAATATATCAATTTTAAAATTTTTTGTTTTTGACACATCTCTCTTGTCATATACAATCTGGTTTAATGTTTTTTTATTTAATATTAAATCATTTGGAATTCCATCATTGAAAAATATAATTCCTCCACAATGTAATGAATAATGTCTAAAAGTGTTTTCTAATTCTTTTTGAATATTTTTTACTTCTTTTGATTTGTCATTTGGCAATTCTTTAATAAAATCTCTAATTTCTTCTTTTGGAATTTGTTTTTTTATTCCTATTTTTCTCAATGCTTCTCTAAGTGCTGATTTTTCATGCCAATGGACATGATTACTAATTCTAGCTACTTGATTTGGCCATTCTAATTCTAATTTTAGAAATACTTCGTCACGTAAATAGTGAGGAAAATCAAAATCTATATCAGGTAAACTTTCTCTGTATTCATTTAGAAATCTTGCAAAACTAATGTTGTGTTCTACGGGATCTACATTACTAATTCCTAACAAATAACATATTAAAGATGATCCACAAGAACCTCTAGTAACATGAGGTATAAAATTAGTTAATTCTAATATATCTACAGCTCGTATTAAATAATTCATTAGATTTTTATCTTCTATCATTTTTAGTTCCATATTTAATCTATTAATATATTCGGGTTCACTTGGGCATTTTTTTATAAATTTATTTTTTATATCTTGAATAGAATAATTTTTAATTACATTTGATTTTTGTATAGGTTCTCTAAGTTGTAAATAATTTATAATTATTTTATTTGAATGAATTGTACTTTCAACAATATCATATTTCCAAGGAAACCCATCACTACAACATAAATATTCATTCATTCTATCACATATTTTTATACAACTAGAAGCTTTTAGATCTAATATTAATCCAAATTCTTTATTATTTTCTTTGTCTTTTCTCAACACTCTACCTATACATTGAATAAAAGTACCTGGATTACGATTTTCTACTTTATCTAGAAATATACAACAATCCAAGTTTTTTATATCTGATCCTTCTCTATGTTTGCAAGCACAAAACAATATAGCATTATTTTCTTTTTCACAATATTCTTTTATATTTGTAGTATCTTTACTTGTATCAATATAAACATCAAAATCTGTAAAATAACCTTTCCATAATTCTGCTAATTCATAACATTTTTCAATAATTCCACACCAAACGATTATTTTTTTATAATATAATTTATTTATTTGATTTTTACAAATTTCCATATATTCTTCATCTTTTAATTTTTTATCATTCTCTATCCATACTATTTTGGGAGGCACGATTACATCATCACAATATGCATCATAGATAGTATATTTGCTTATAATTTTATTGTATGGTTCTATATCCAAATGAGGTGTTGCTGAGAATCCCAGACAACTAATATCTTGATTCGTTTTTTTTATATACTTATAAAAATCTTGTGTTGTATTGTTTTGTATAGAATGACATTCATCATGAATAATCAAATCTATATTTAATTTTAATTTTTCATACTTCTTTTGAGATACTAGAAATTGTCTATTAATTATTAATAATATTGGTTTTTTCCAAAATGTTGCACTATTTATTTTATCATACCAATTATTATCTTTGTTCTCTGTATAATTCATTACTAAAAAGTTATTTAATACATCTTTATAACCTCTATCTTTCAATAATGATTTATCAAATTGCTCTATTAAAATTGATTTTTGTTCGCATAACCACAATATATTTCTATTCTTATAAATATTATTATATTTTAGTATTAGTTCTAATGCTATCCAAGACTTGCCTGTTCCTGTTGCATGAAAATGTACACCTGAATCAAAATTATTATTTATTGATTCATTAATAGCATTTTCTTGATTTTTTCTTAATCTTGAAATCATATATAATCACATAATTATATATGAATTATCTCTATATTATTTCAATTTTTTTATATTTAAAATGCTATTTTATTTGTAATATATTTACCAAGTATTAATGAATGTATATCGTGAGTACCTTCATATGTATTTACTGTTTCTAAATTTGTAAGGTGTCTAAATACATTATATTCTTCAGATATTCCGTTTCCCCCTAACATATCTCTACACGTTCTCGCTATAATTAGTGATTTTTGGCAAGAATTTCTCTTTACAAATGATATCATTTCTGGTTTATAATCATTTTCATCTACTGATTCTGCGATTGAATAACACGAATTTAAAGCTAAATTATATTCACTTACCATATCTGCTAATTTGTATTGAATTAATTGTTTTTCTGCTAATAATTCATTATTAAATTGTTTTCTATTAAGTACGTAATCTATTGTTGTATGTAGGCAACTTTCTGCAGCTCCTAGTGATCCAAATGAGATACCTAATCTTGCATCATTTAAACAACTAAAAGGACCTCTTAAACCTTCAATATCTAGTTTATTTTCAATTGGTACTTTTACATTATCAAGAAATATCATTCCTGTTATAGAAGTCCTTAATGATAATTTTCCATCAATTTTAGGTGTTGATATTCCTTCCATATCTCTATCTAATAAAAATCCATGTACTTTATCTTCTAATTTTGCCCATATAATAAAAACATCTGCTATTGGAGAATTACTTATCCAAGTTTTTGAACCATTCAATATATAATTATTACCATCACGTATTGCATTTGTTTTCATACTATTTGGATTTGAACCTGCATCTGGTTCTGTTAAACCAAAACAACCTATAAAATCACCACTAGCCAACATTGGAATATATTTATTTTTTAAGTTATCATTTGCATACTTGTATATAGGATTCATTACAAGAGATGATTGAACACTAAACATAGATCTATATCCACTATCTATTGATTCTATTTCTTTACTAATTAGACCATATGTTAAATAATTTTCACCCAAACAAGAGAAACCTTTTATTGTTGGTCCTAAAATTCCCATATTTCCAAATTCTTTGAATATTTTTCTATCAATAATTTCATTTTTATAATCATTAATTACTCGTGGTTCTAAATATGATTTACAAAATTTTTTTGTGCTTTCTATAATCATTTTTTGTTCATTGCTTATTTTTTTATTAAAATTTATTAAATGAATCATATATCAATATTATATTTAAAATA
>CENJ01039933.1_pt1 | contig 32593 bp, 38 predicted proteins | sample 356161 | NCBI WGS metagenome assembly CENJ01 (sample SAMEA2619531, study PRJEB7988) | marine metagenome | biome: marine biome (ENVO:00000447); feature: surface water layer (ENVO:00002042); material: "saline water (ENVO:00002010), including plankton (ENVO:xxxxxxxx)" | depth 5 m | reverse complement strand
AAGTTTCTACTCAAAATATAAACATAAAAACGGATATCACCTCTCCTTTATCAGAAGAAAAACCTGAGACAACAAAATAAATAAAATATAATATGTCACCTTACGTAACACTTTTACGTAAGGTGACATGTGTATTTTTACATCATCTTTCAGATGTGTAATAATAGAATTAATAGATTCATTGTCATAAAATTGTAATAAAAGAACATTATTTATATACTTCATAATTTTAATTTAATCTATAAAAGAGAGGAAATATGAAAAAATCTTCATTAGCTATTCTTGCCTTAGCAATTACATTTAGCAGTCAATCAATAGCACGTGACCAAATAAAAGTAGTTGGATCTTCTACAGTCTATCCTTTTGCTACAGTTGTAGCTGAACGCTTTGGAAAAACTAGTGGATTTAGAACTCCTATCATTGAATCTACTGGGTCTGGCGGAGGACTGAAACTATTCTGTAAAGGACTAGGAACTGAACACCCAGATATAACTAATGCTTCAAGAAGAATAAAATCAAAAGAAGTAAAAAAATGTGCAAAAAATGGTGTTACAGATATCACTGAAATTAAAGTTGGTTTCGATGGAATTGCATTGGCTAATAATAAGTCAGGAGCTGACTTAAGTTTAAGTTTGAAAGATATATACTTAGCCTTAGCTAAAGAGGTTCCTGCAGACCCTAATGGCGATACAGTTAAACCAAATCCCTACAAGAATTGGAATGAAGTAAACCCGAATTTACCTAATGCACCAATTTTAGTTATAGGCCCACCTCCTACCTCTGGAACAAGAGATGCTTTCAATGAATTAGCAATTGAAAGGGGATGCAAAACTTTTCCGGGAAGAAAAGCCCTGAAAAAGAAAGATAAAAAGCTATATAAAAAACAATGTAGATCAGTCAGAGAGGATGGTCCCTTTGTAGAGGCTGGTGAGAATGATAATTTAATTATTGAAAAGCTTGTAGCAGACCCAGGAGCTCTCGGAGTTTTTGGTTATTCTTTCTTAGATCAAAATAGAGATAAAGTTAAGGCTGCAAAAGTTGATGGTGTATTTCCAGAGTTTGAAGATATATCATCAGGTAAGTACCCTGTCTCAAGATCTTTGTTTTTTTATGTTAAAAATGCACATGCTACTGTAATCCCTGGAATCAAAGAATATGTTGCAGAATTTACGAGCTCAAAAGCTATAGGTAATGATGGTTATCTTATAGATAAAGGTTTGATTCCTCTTCCTCAAGATGAAATGAAGAAATTTCAAGCTGATGGAAAGAAATTAACAAAATTTGATGGTAAAGTTCTTAAAAAGTAATAAGCTTTACTAATGGGATTTATTTCTTTTAGTGTTCTCGTAATAATAATATGTTTTTATACATTTTGGTACGGGAACACTAAAGCTCTTCGTTTAAAATTCGAACTTCAGGAAAAGAAAAACAAAAGTCTGCCATCACTACCAATCTATTACGGTAAATTTTCTCTGATATCTTTCTTAATTCCTATTTTTTTTCTAACGTTAAGTTGGGTCTTAATTAAGCCTATATTTTTGAATCATATTCTTCACAACTATTTTCTTGAGAATATCCCCTCTAATTTTAATGGAAATGTCTCTATGTTGATTGACCAGGCAAAATCTGTAAATATCAATAATCCCTTTCCAGGAACGCAAGAATTTATTGTTCAAGGAGCAAGATTTCTTGATTCTATTGAATCCCAAATTCACTCAATCGCACTCGCAATTATTTTAACAACAAGCTGTTTTTTATCTTTTTTTGCAATCAGGAAGATATCACCAAATTTTAAAGCTAGACAAGCTGTTGAAAAAAATAATACCACTTTTTTAATGATTTGCTCAATAGTTGCAATAATTACGACTGTTGGAATTGTATTTTCACTGATTTTTGAAGCTTTCAGGTTTTTCGAAAGAGTTCCAATTTTTGACTTTTTATTTGGATTAAATTGGAGTCCTCAGACTGCTATAAGAGAGGATCAAGTGGCTAGTACAGGGTCATTTGGAGCTGTGCCAATATTCGCTGGAACTTTATTAGTAACTTTAATAGCCATGACTGTTGCCATACCCATTGGTTTAACATCAGCAATTTATTTGTCAGAATATGCGTCATCTACAACTAGAGCTACCATTAAACCTATTTTGGAAATTTTAGCTGGTGTCCCAACTGTAGTTTATGGTTTTTTTGCAGCAATAACAGTAGGACCCTTTTTAAGGGAAATTGCAGATTATTTTGGATTTAGCATTGCGTCTGAAAGTGCATTAGCTGCAGGCGGAGTAATGGGAATTATGATAATTCCGTTTATATCCTCTCTATCAGATGACGTAATTTCAGCTGTTCCTAGTTCACTGAGAGATGGCTCTTTAGCCATGGGAGCAACTAAATCAGAAACCGTGAAAAGAGTTGTGCTACCAGCAGCTTTACCAGGAATAGTAGGCGCTATACTACTAGCGGTCTCTAGAGCAATTGGGGAAACAATGATTGTCGTAATGGCTGCAGGGATTGCAGCAAAACTGACAGCTAATCCCTTTGAGTCTGTAACTACAGTAACAGTGCAAATTGTTACATTACTAATTGGTGATCAAGAGTTTGATAGTGCGAAAACACTCTCAGCTTTTGCCTTAGGTATAACGCTTTTTTTTATTACTTTATGCCTCAATGTTTTTGCACTAAAAATTGTTGATAAATATAGAGAAATATATGAGTGAAGTTACAGATCTTATCAAAAAATCGCTCAAGAAAAGAAAAAGGGGTGAAAAAATTTTTAAATTTTACAGTATTTTAGGTATTTCCTCTGCAATTTTATTTTTAATAATCATACTTTCTTCGGTTTTCTTAGAGGGCAAGAAAGCTTTTTTTAACACTCACATTAGATTAAATATATATTTTGATCCTTCAATTATTACCCCAAATGGAAATTTAGATGAAATAAAAGATGCAAATTTTCAGACTTTAATCAACAGCTCATTAAAAGAATATTTTCCTGAAATAAAAAAAAGAAAAGAAATTAGAGAGTTAAGAAAAATTGTCTCAAATGGTGAAGCTGATGCGTTGCAAGAATTTGTAATAACTCAACCAACCTTAATCGGGAAAACGTCATTTGTATGGATTAAAGCAGCATCAACTTTTGATGTAATTCATAAAAATCCAGAGATGTTAAAATTACCTGAAGAGGACCGATTAATGAACAATAGGGAAATTAGAATTTTTGAACGATTAAAGGAAAATGATGATTTAGATTTCAAATTTAATTTAACATTCTTCACAGCAGCAGATTCGACTGAGCCCGAACAAGCTGGAATTTTTGGTTCAATGTTGGGTTCATTTTTTACAATGCTAGTGACCCTTATTTTATCTTTTCCGATTGCAGTGGCAGCAGGAATATTTTTAGAAGAGTTAGCTCCGAAAAACAAATTAACAAATTTCATCGAAGTAAATATCAATAATTTAGCCGCTGTGCCATCCATTATTTTTGGATTACTTGGACTAGCTATATTCTTAAATTTTATGCATTTACCAAGATCTGCTCCAATCGTAGGAGGAATGGTCCTAGCTTTAATGACTCTACCAACAATAATTATTGCAACAAGGGCTTCTCTCAAAGCGGTGCCACCATCTATTCGAGAAGCTGCTACTGGTTTAGGTGCAACCAAGCTTCAAACAGTAACTCATCATGTACTTCCTTTATCATTACCTGGAATTTTGACGGGAACCATAATTGGAATGTCACAATCCCTTGGAGAATCAGCACCTTTATTAATGATTGGTATGGTTGCCTTTATTGTAGATCCTCCAGGAAACTTTACAGATGCGGCAACGGTCTTGCCGGTCCAAATATATTTATGGAAAAGCACGGCTGCACGTGGTTTCATAGAGTTGACAGCAGCTGGAGTATTAGTATTATTAACGTTTCTCGTACTAATGAATAGTTTAGCCGTTTACATAAGGAAAAAATATGAAGTTAAATGGTAATAACGCAAAAATTGTTAGTGACAAAATTACCGTTACCTATGGTCAAAAAAAAGCTTTAGATAATATAAGTTTAAAAATTTATGAAAACCAAGTTACCTCTTTAATAGGACCAAGTGGTTGCGGCAAATCAACTTTTTTAAGATGTATTAATAGAATGAATGACACAATTTCAAATTGCATAATTCAAGGAAAAATAACTATCGATAAACAGAATATTTACCATGAGGATGTAGACCCTGTGCTTTTAAGATCCAGGGTAGGAATGGTTTTTCAAAAACCTAACCCGTTTCCAAAGTCTATTTTCGATAATATTGCTTACGGACCAAGTATTCATGGTCTTGCCAATAATAAAGATGAACTTGAAGATATTGTTGTTAAAAGTCTGAAACGTGCAGGGCTATTTGAAGAGGTTAAAGATAGGATGAATGAAACTGGAACCTCTTTGTCCGGTGGACAGCAACAAAGGCTTTGCATAGCAAGAGCGATAGCGGTGAGTCCAGAAATAATTTTGATGGATGAACCTTGCTCAGCACTTGATCCAATTGCTACAGCTGTTGTTGAAGAACTTATTGATGATCTTGCAAAAAATTATACAATTGTAATTGTGACTCATTCTATGCAACAAGCAGCGAGAGTTTCACAACAGACTGCTTTTTTTCATATGGGAAATTTAATAGAGGTCGGATTAACAGAAAAAATATTTTCTATTCCTCAGGAAAAAAGAACCCAAGATTACATTACAGGAAAGATAGGATAACCATGGAAAAACATATTGTCACAACCTATGATAATGATCTTGAATCATTAAAAAATAATCTTTTAGAAATGTGTGTGCTTGTTGAGAAACAGTTATTTATGAGTGTAGAAATTCTTAAAATCAGTAATGAAGAAAAAATTAAAAAAATATTAGCAACCGAGAACCAAGTCAACAAACTTGAATTAAAAATCAGAGAAATGGCGACTAATACACTATCAAAAAGACAACCATTAGCAGATGATCTTAGACAAATAATTATATCAATTAAAATTTCTTCAATAATTGAAAGAATCGGAGATCACTCAGCAAATATCGCAAAAAGAGTTTCTCAAGCTGATATTACACCTCGTGATTACACAACTGATTCAATTTTTAGATTAGGTCAATCTGTAAGAAATATCGTGTCATTAGCAGTGAATGCATATTCCTCTGAAAATGAAGAATTAGCATCATCTATACCAGTTGAAGATAAACAAATTGATCTATTATATGAGACATGTTTCAGAGAGCACATTGTCTTAATGATGGAATCTTATAAAACTATCGGTTATTTGACACAAATGATTTTTATTTCGAAAGAATTAGAAAGAATTGGTGATTTAACAAAATCAATATCAAAAGAAGTACTTTATTCATTAAAAGGAAAGTTGATGAAATATTAATGAAAAAAAATATTATAGTCGCAGAAGACGATTTGTCCCTATTGCCCATGATTAGTTATAATTTAAAAAAAAATAATTTTAGTGTAAGAGAGGCAAGAAATGGTGAAGAAGCAAATATTTTAATAAGAGAGCAAATACCAGATTTAGTTATCTTGGATTGGATGATGCCTGAACCAAACGGAATTGAACTTTGTAAAATGTTAAGAATTAACAAAAATACCAAAAACTTACCTATTATAATTTTAACAGCTAAAGAAGAAGAGGGAGATAAAGTTCATGGCCTCAATTCAGGTGCTGACGATTATATTGTTAAACCTTTTAGTCCGTCCGAATTAATAGCTAGGGTCCAAGCATTGTTGAGGAGAAGTGGTTATTTAAGTAATTCAAAGATAAGTTACGGTGATATTGAAGTTGATATAAAGTCATTAAAAGTTTTTAGAAAGAAAAAAAGAATACATCTAGGACCAATAGAATTAAAAATATTACGACTCCTCATTGCAAATCCAGGAAGTGTATTTAGTAGAGAACAACTGCTTAATAGAGTTTGGGGTCATGGAGTTTTTATTGAGCAAAGAACTGTGGACACACATATCAGAAGATTAAGAAAAGCTATAAACATCGATAACTGTGAAGACATCATAAGAACAGTTAGAGGTTCTGGCTACTCAATCGATTTAGAAAAAAATTCATAAAAATTCTTGTTTACAATTAATTATTTTCATAAGTTATTTTATGGATAAGGATAATGGAATTACTTTTATTATAACTGTTTATAATAAAGAAAAATTTTTAAAAAATACTCTTAACTCAGTTCTCGAGAATCTAGTTACAAATTCTGAAGTAATAATTGTTGACGATGGCTCGACTGATAATTCAAAAAAAATTATAAAATCATTTATTAAAAAATTTAAAGTACCAGTAAAATTTATTAAACAAGAAAACAGTGGTCCGAGTAAAGCAATCAATAATGCTCTAAAATTTGTAAATTATAGTCATATAAAAATGGTAGACGGAGATGACATACTAGCACCCAAAATCTCTCAATTTATGAAAGAAGAAATGCAAAAATCAAAATTGGACTTACTCTATGGAAATTGGGTATGGGCAGATAATTATTCAAAATATAATTTTGATAAAGAGATCCATGACGTAAAAATATTTAAAAACGCATTTGAAAAATTTTTAATATCAGGATGGGGAGGTTGTAGTAATTCAATGATGACATACAAGGCCTTGTTTGATGTGGGCGGATGTGATGAAGAGAGTTTTATTCAAGATTATTCTATTCCATTACGCATTGCCGGTTATCATTTTAAGGGAAAAGAATTAGCGCCCAAAAAGATTGGTATTACCAAAAAAATTATCTGTGTAGGGCCAAAATTTCAAGAAAAAAGAATTATGGGTAATGATGCACAGACATTGCACGATCTCTCGATAGTCGCTGTTAATTACTTACAAAGACATCCATATGTATGCAGAAAACTTAAAAGAAAATGCCTGAAGAAAATAAATGGAAGATTATGGAAATGGGAAAAAAGAAAAAACAATCTGTCATTATTTTCTCAAAAAAATTACGACTTTATTAAGTCATATTTATTTACTGACCAAAATTTAAAAAAATTAAAATTTAAAATATTAAATGCATGGAAAGGAAATTCAAATATTAGAATATTAACAAATAATGATAATTGTAACAATATATTAATCTACGTTGGTCTTGATCTGCTCGGAGATGGTATTATAAAGGTCCCTTTTTTAAGAAATATTAGAAAAAACTTTCCAAATAGTAATATAACTTGGCTTGCAGGAAAGGGAAATTCAGTCATGAATGGATCCTTAAAACCGATTACTTTTAATTTAATAGATAGGATAATTGAAAATGCTCATATTGGTGAAGACTGGAAAGAACTTTTTAAAAAACCTAAAATTGATAAAAAGTATGATATTATTATCGATACTCAAAAAAGATTTTTGACAACACTCATATTAAAAAAACTGAAGCACGAAATTTTTATTTCACCAAGTTGCAAATATTACTTTTCGGATCTAGTACCTTGTAACAAAAAGGAACCAAATCTAATCAAAGAATTATTAAATCTTAGTCTTTTATTTGATAAAAACGAAAAAGAAAAAATAACAGACTTACCTTTAAATCGAAAATTAAGAGCTTCTGACAAGAACTATCTCAAGAAGTTTAAAAATGATAAAGTGGCAATCTGTCCTGGAGCATCGAATAATTTTAAAAGATGGCCGTTGGAAAGATTTATACTAGTGGGAAAATATTTATTATCAAAAAATATAAGCCCTATTTTCTTTCTCGGGCCCAATGAAATAGATTTCTACAAGGACTTGAAAGTTGTGCTGCCTGCTGCTGGGTTTCCAATTCAAGAAAATAAAAATATTAACTATTCACCAGATTTTACGATGTTATTCGCAAAATATTGTAAGCTCGGCATTTCAAATGATACTGGATGTGGGCACCTACTTGCAAACGCTGGGTTACCCATAATTAGTTTATTTGGACCAACAAACTATAAAAAATTTTCAACACTTGATCCTACCAACCAAAATATAAACTTATCATCTAAAGTCCTTTCAAATACAAATAATATTGAAGATATACCTGTAGATGCTGTAATACATTCAATAAATAAAATTCTTTTTAGAAAAATTAAAAATTCGAAAAAGTCTCAGCGTCTGGTCTAGCACCATACTGTGATAAAATTCTTGCAGCTGTCTCACATCCAAAATTTATAGATTTTTGAAATGATTTACCTTGATTTAGTTTAAATAATACACCCGCAGCAAACATGTCGCCTGCTCCGGTAGAATCAATAATATTATTATTTACTGTTGCACTGAAATCTTCAAATTCTTTGTTGTAAAATAAAGTAGCACCATTTTCTCCTGAAGTCATAATAGTCTTGCTTACAATTTCTTTTAAATTTTGTAAAATATTTTCTTTTGTGATCTCTTCAGTTAGTGATTTTATTTCATTTTCATTTCCAATCAATAGATCAACATCATTTTTTATAAAGTTGATAAAATCATTTTTATACATTTTGGTCAATCCTGAATCAGAAAGGGAGAAAGCAACTAAAATCTTTTTCTGTTTTGAAAAATAAATTGCTTTTTTAATTGCTTCCCTGGCTTTTTCCGAACTCCATAGATAACCCTCTACAAATAAAATAGAGGAATTTAGGAAGAATTTTTCCTCTATGTCAACTTCACTCAGGTGGACACTTGCACCTAAAAATGTTTGCATTGTTCTTTCTCCGTCTTTCGTGACAAATACTTGACAACTAGCAGTCCCAGGACCAGTCTTTGCAGGTCTGCACAGGAAATCAACACCACTATCTGAAATATTTTGTATGAACTTCCTTCCAGAATCATCATCAAAAACCTTACCACAAAATGATGATTTGCCACCCAAAATTCCAATCCCTGCAATAGTATTTGCTACTGAGCCTCCAGATGTTGTTTTAATAACATTCATTTTCTCAATTGATTTTTCTGAATGAGACTTAGTAACAATTTTCATTTGTCCTTTTGTAAGATTTAGATTTGCTAGGTCATTTTCAGAGCAAGATATAATTATGTCTAAGACAGCGTTACCCATGCCTATTATCGATAAATTTTTATTCATTACATTACTATAAATTTTTTAATTTAGATTAATATTAATTAATATAAACTTTAAATTATAGGTTTTTTATTTATATTTATAATATGGCAAATGATATTTTTTTAAATATTACAATCTATCCACATCGGAGTCTTTCTAAAAAAGGATTTTCAATTCTAATGAGTATTATAATTATTTTGTGTTCTGCAGGAGGTATTATTTTTTGGTACTTAGGAGCATGGCCTGTTTTTGGTTTTTTTGGACTAGACATCATACTTATTTATTTTGCTTTTAAAATAAATTATAGAAGCGGAGAAATCTATGAGAGACTTCTTATTGCATCTAGAAAACTAAAAATCTCAAGGTGCTTCCCTTCGGGTAAGATTCAAACTTGGGACCTTGACCCTCAACTAGCTTGCGTAGAATTAATAAAAGTTAACAATAATTCCCAACTTTTGATAAAGTCCGATGAAAAAGTAGTATCAATCGGTTCTTTTTTAAATTTATTTGATAAGGAAAAATTAGAGAAAAGGATTAATGATTGTTTAAAAAAACTCTAAGTGAATATAAACATAAAAAAAAATAAACTTTCAAATAATTTTCTAGATTATTTTTCGTTATTCATTCTATCAGCTATCTGGGGAAGTTCATTTCTTTTTATAAAAATTTCTGTTGAAACAATTCCTCCATCAGTTTTGACTTTTTTAAGACTACTAATCGCCTCCTTTTTTTTGATTATTTATCTTAAAATCTTCACTAATATAAGGATTTTTGAAAAAAAGAAGTTTAAACAAATGATTCTAATAGCAGTTTTAGGTAATGTTATACCTTTCAATCTAATCGCATGGAGTGAAACTAACATAGATAGTGTTGTTGCAGCATGTTTGATTGGAATGATGCCAATTTTTACATATATAATTAGTAACTTTTTTAATCCCAATGAAAAGATAAATATAAGAATTTTTTTTGGATTAATAGTTAGTTTTTTTGGAATGTGCTTTCTTATTTTTAATGAAAATAATTTTTCTACATACTCAGTAGACTTTATATCAAACCTCTTAGTTGTATTAGCTGCAATAAGCTATGCTGTTTCAGCAAATTATGTGAGGAAGTTTCGCAACACTTCAGCATTACAAGTAGCAACCTCCTCGACTATTATAGCAACAGTAATCTCATTACCAGTTTTTTTGTGTTTTTTATTTATAAATGAAACCGAAGACTACATTTCAATTTTCCGTTTAATTTCAGTTAAAAGCTCCATTTCATGTTTGGTGCTAGGTCTTTTGTGCACTGGCTTTGCGGTTGTTGTTTTTTTTCGATTGATTAAAAATCAAGGCCCTGGTTTTGCAAGTCAAAGTAACTTTTTTATTCCAGTTTTTGGCATAATTTGGTCATATATTTTCTTGGATGAGAACCTGACATTAAAATTGTATCTAAGTACTATATTAATTGTTGCAGGACTTTTTTTTATTCATTACGGTAGAAAGCTAAACCAAAAAATACAGTAAACTAATTTTCATTAACGCTATTCAGTTCAATAATTTCTGGCGTCTCGCCAACTTTATATTCTTTAGGTTTAAACTCAGGTTTTACGTCACCCTCTGGTTTATAAATTACTTTTACTACATTTTGAAAATTGAATCTGGCGCGCTCTAAAACTGATTCTGCATATCCAACAGAGCCACCTAACCATGCTTGATCCTCAAGCATATTTACAGCTGTTATCATTATTTCTGACGCCTCAACCACTGAATTGTGAATGTCTCTTATTTCCTTAGAATTTGGTAACTCTAACTTCTTTAGCTCATCTGGTCTTCCTAGTTTAACAAGATGTCCCTTTATTATTTCTTCGGCCTCTTTAAAATGGTCCTCATCAGCTCTCCCGCTACTCATACTATGAGCTTCGAGAAGTCTACCCTGCATTATCAATGCGTTCCCCAAATGTCCTAATCTAATATCCATGATTTCTTTATATTTATCGATATCTTGTTGACTTAATTTTTCTTCACAAGAATTAAGAAAAATACAAAAAATAAATAAAAAGTATACTCTTAGTTGTTTCATTATTAAACTCCTTAAATCTAAATTAACATATCTTTAACACTATATAAACCAGGAGATTGATTTCTTATCCACAATGAAGCTTTAAGAGCTCCTTGAGAAAATATCTTTCTCGAAGAAGCCATATGACTGAGCTGTATTCTTTCTCCATCCATCAAAAACATAACACTGTGCTCTCCAACAACGTCTCCTCCCCTAATAGAGGAAAAACCTATATCTCCACTTGCTCTTTCACTTTCAAAATTTATTCCTCTGTATACAAATTTACCAGTAGATGATTTATTTCTGCCTTTATTAACATGTTCACCTAAAGTGAGTGCTGTTCCAGATGGCGCGTCTTTTTTGTATTTGTGGTGCGATTCAACAATTTCCACATCAACATTTTCGCCAAGTTTCCCTGAAATAATTTCAGTTAAATGAAATGCTAAGTTAACGCCTAAACTCATATTTGAAGATCTCAAGATCTTTAATCCATTTATGTTTTCTAAGAAAATATTTTCTTGTTCTTTATTAAAACCAGTTGTTCCTACTATTAGGGCTGTGTCTTTTTTTTTTCTAAGACAATCTATAAGATTTAAAGTTGAGAGAGGAGAAGTAAAATCAATTATAACCTCGCTTTGTATAACTAGTTCCTCAATATCATCTATGATTTTTAGTCCATGATAAATTTTCCCCACATCTTCATGATCAGGTTTCTCGCATAAGGCCGATAGTTTTATTTCAGGGAACCCTTCAGATTCTTTGATAATACTCTGCCCCATTCTTCCTTTTGGACCGAGAATACCGAGATTTATTTTTTTCATGAAATTACCTAATTTTTTAAATCATCCCAGAAATCTCTTACTTTGGAAAAAAATCCCTCACTTTCAGGATTATTATTATGTTGCATTTCAGACTGAAAGTCACGAAGCAACTCTCTTTGCTTTTCTGTCAAATTTGTTGGGGTTTCAACAACCAAAGTAATAATCATATCTCCAAACGTGACTGACCTAAGTGCTGGCATCCCTTTACCTGAAAGTCTTAGCTGATCTCCACTTTGAGTGCCAGACGGTACTTTTACCTTCGCTCGACCGCCCGATACTGTTGGAACTTCAACTGCGCCACCCAGAGACGCTTCGACCATAGATATGGGAACTTTACAATATATATTTGTTTCATCTCTTTCAAATAAAGCGTGAGGCTCAACATTCACAAATAAATACAAGTCTCCTGGCGTTGAGCCATTAGGCCCTGCAGCGCCTTCTCCGCTCAATCTTATTTGGCTTCCGTCTTCAACCCCAGTTGGTATCGAGACTTCGATCTTTCTGTTTTTTCTTACTCTCCCCTCGCCACCACATTTAGCACAAGGATCTGTTATCACTTGCCCTGCTCCATTACATGTAGGACAAGTACGTTCAACAGTAAAAAATCCCTGCGAAGACCTTACCTTACCTGTGCCTCTACATGTTCCACAGGTACTTAGACCTTCAGAACTTTCTGAACCTGTACCATTGCAAGCGGTACAAGTTAGCAAAGTATCAAAAGTTATTTCTTTTTTTACACCTAAATAAGCATCTCTTAAGTTAATCGTAACATCAGCTCTTAGGTCTTCACCTCTCGCCTGTCTTCCAGTACCCGATCTGGAGTTTGAGCTTCCAAAAAAGTCCTCAAATATGTCTGAAAAACTACTAAATCCCTCAGAAAAATTCCCAGAAAAACCTGAACCTCCTGAACCGTTATTTTCAAAAGCGCTATGTCCGTATTGATCGTAAGCAGCTCTTTTCTCTGTGTCAGACAAAACTTCATATGCCTCAGAAATCTGTTTAAACTTACTCTCAGATTCTGAGTCTCCAGGATTTCTATCAGGGTGATGTTTCATTGCTAGTTTTCTGTAAGCGGATTTTAGCCCACCCATATCAACATCACGAGAAACTCCTAGTAATTCATAAAAGTCTTGTTTAGACATTTATTTATGCTGATTTACCAGCTGAATTATCTTCATCTTTTTTATCCTTTTTATCTGTAACGTCTTCGAAATCTGCATCAACAACTTTTGAGTCCTTGTTACTGGATTTAGATTTTTTTGTTTTTTTTGTCTTATCATTATCTCCAGTTTTTGTTTGAGAAGCTTTTTCTTTTTCAGCTTTCTCTTGGGCTTCTTTGTATAGGACCTCACCAAGCTTCATGGAATCTTGAACGAGTTTTTCTGTTTTTTCTTTTAAAACTTTTGCATCTGACTTTTCATCTTTGAAAGTTGTTTTTAAATCTTCTAAAGATTTTTCTATCTTAATTTTATCCTCATTTGGAATCTTTTTACCATGCTCTTTTAGATTTTTTTCTGTACTTGAAATTATAGTATCAGCATTATTTCTTGCTTCTATTGTCTCAAGTTTCTTTTTATCAGATTCTGCATTTGCTTCTGCGTCTTTCACCATCTTTTCAATCTCTTCATCTGAAAGTCCCCCAGATGCTTTAATTTGAATTTGGTGTTCTTTTCCAGTTGCCTTATCTTTAGCAGAAACCTTAACTATTCCATTTGCATCGATATCAAATGTTACTTCAATTTGTGGTGTTCCCCTAGATGCAGGCGGAATGCCGACCAAATCAAACTGACCTAAGAGTTTGTTGTCTGCAGCAATTTGTCTTTCTCCTTGAAAAACTCGAATGGTTACTGCCGATTGATTATCTTCAGCTGTTGAAAATATTTGGCTTTTATTTGTCGGTACGGTTGTATTTTTTTCAATTAATTTGGTAAAAACACCACCTAAAGTTTCAATTCCAAGTGATAAAGGAGTAACATCTAACAGTAGAACATCCTTAACATCTCCAGAAAGAACACCGCCTTGTACCGCCGCTCCTAAAGCAACGACTTCATCTGGATTAACACTTCTATTTGGATCTCTACCAAAAAAGTTTTTTACCATCTCGATGACTTTCGGCATTCTTGTCATTCCACCTACTAAAATTACATCGTTAATCTCACCTGCACTTAATCCAGCGTCTTTTAATGCTTGTTTACACGGTTCAATTGACCTTTCAATAAGCTTTGAAACAAGAGCCTCAAATTTTGAGCGTGAAAGCTTGATGTTTAAATGTTTAGGGCCCGATGAGTCCGCGGTTATAAAAGGTAAATTAACTTCGGTTTGAGGAGCTGTAGATAACTCAATCTTAGCTTTTTCTGCTGCCTCTTTAAGTCGTTGGAGAGCGAGTTTGTCTTTAGTTAAATCTATAGATTGTTCTTTTTTAAATTCTGAAGCAAAGTATTCAATTAAAACATTATCAAAGTCTTCACCTCCTAGTTGGGTATCGCCATTAGTAGCCTTAACCTCAAAAACTCCATCACCTATTTCTAAGATTGAAATATCAAAGGTACCACCACCTAAGTCAAATACGGCAATAGTTCCAGTTTTCTTTTTGTCTAGGCCATAAGCTAATGCTGCTGCCGTGGGCTCATTTATAATTCTTTTTACTTCAAGACCAGCAATTTTACCAGCATCTTTAGTTGCTTGTCTTTGTGCGTCATTAAAGTAAGCAGGAACAGTGATTACCGCTTCTATAACCTTAGACCCTAAATACTTTTCGGCGGTTTCTTTCATTTTTTGTAAAATCATTGCACTAATTTGACTAGGAGAAAATTTCTTATCATCGATCGCCACCCAAGCATCTTGATTTTCCCCTGGCACAATCTTGTAAGGCAATACCTGCGAATCTTTTTGAACAGAGGGATCATCCATCTTTCTACCGATTAATCGTTTTATAGCAAATAATGTTTTTTCAGGATTTGTTACCGATTGTCTTTTCGCTGGTTGTCCAACAAGTTTATCGTCTCCATCAGCAAAAGCCACCATAGATGGTGTTGTTCTAGTACCCTCAACATTTTCAATTACTTTTGGATTTTTACCATCCATGATAGCAACACAAGAATTTGTTGTACCAAGATCTATGCCTATAATTGCACTCATTATAACTCCTTTTCTTCCTTAAATTATGGACAGAGTTTTTATTTAACCCATTAAGGCATTAAACAAAAACAATACTCTTTATTTACAAAAAAAAAAGAAAAAATCAAGTATAAAAAAAAATTACTGTATCTTTATTCGCTACTTTCTTTATCATTTTCTATTTTTTTCTCTTTCTGTCCTGTTGATACAGTAACCATTGATGGACGTAAGAGCTTTTCATCAATCATAAAACCAGCCTGAAGCTCCTCTACAATAAAACCCTCTTGTAGATCACTATTAACGTTTGATACTGCTTGATGGAACTCTGGATTAAATTTTTTTCCAATTGAGGAAAACTTTTTTATTCCATTTTTTTCAAATGAATCATAGAATTCTTTTTCTATAGCTTTCATTCCTATGAGTAAATTTTTTATTAACTCATTACCTTCCTCTGCTTTCTCCGGGATGGATTGAGTGGCTCTTTGAAAATTATCGGCCACTCCGAGAAGAGAAAAAGCAAAGTTCTTAATAGAAAATTTTAAATTATCCTGAATTTCCTTTTCATGTCTTTTTCTAAGATTTTCATTATCTGCTAAAGCTCTTAAAATTTTATTTTCCAAATCTTTTAGTCTTTCTTTTAATTCATCGTTTTCTTTTCTTATAGAGAGATTATTTTTAGAAACTTTTGGTTCGGCTTCATTATTTGTTCTAATTTTCGAATTTTCGTTGTTTTCTTTTTTCATTTGTTCCTCTTCATTATTTTTTGTCATATTAATACCCTTTAATTGTTAAAATGTAATTTTTTGTCCTAAAAGTTTTGCCGTGTAATCAACTACTGGAATTATTTTAGCATAATTTATTCGCATTGGACCCACGACGCCAATAGCTCCTATAATTTCTTTATCTTTATTTTTGAAAGGACTTATTATTGTTGAACAGCCGGTCATTGCAAATAAACTGTTATCGGAACCGATGAAGATTTGAAGTCCGTCTGCCTCTTGGGTTTCTTGAATAATTCCGATAAGGTTTTGCTTGTCTTCAAGTCTTTCAATAAGCAGTCTAATATTTTCCAGCTCCTCTATTGCCTTAACATCCTCTAATAGTTTAGAGGTTCCGGTAATTATTAGTTTATTCTTTTTGTTTGCGTCTGCCCAACAAGCAAGACCTTGATCTATTAATTTTTTTGAAACTTCATCTAAATCTTTTCTATCGTTTTTTATTTCTTCTTTGATAATGTATTGACTTTCAAGGAGTGATCTACCTTTAAGCCTTGAATTTAAGTAATTACTGATTTCAACAAGTGTATTAGAAGGCAAACCTTTGGGTAATTTTATTAAACGATTTTCAACCAGCCCTTTGTCTGAAACCATTACAACAAGAGCCTGTTCCTTACTTATAGGAACGAATTCAATGTGTTTCATGCCTCCGTCTAATTTTGGTGCAACAACAATACCAGCACAGTCAGATAAACCAGAGAGTAAATGTGTGGCATCATCATAAATTTCTTCCGCACTTCTTGTTTTAGAAGTAATTTTCTTTTTAATATCTGAACATTCCACCTGACTTAAACGTCCAACTTGAAGTAGTCCATCAACAAAGAATTGCATTCCTAAATCAGTTGGAAATCTTCCTGCAGAGGAATGTGTAGATGTTAGAAGCCCAGCTTCCTGCAAGTCACACATTACGTTTCTAACAGAAGCAGGTGAAAGTTTATCTTCAAGTTTGTTAGATAATTTTCTTGATCCAACTGGACCACCTGTGTTCATATAGTCTTCTACAATAAGACTAAAAATTTTCTTTGATCTTTTATCTAGTTCAATAATTTGAGAACTAGGTTCGTTGTTTTTCTTTTTTTTTATTACATTAATAACCATTATTATATAATTTATCTTAATTAATGAAAAACTAAATGTTATTAATATTTGATATATGAGAAATTTCAACAGAAAAAATGATGAACTCAGAAAAATATCAATTCAAACAAATGTTAATAAATTTTCTGAAGGTTCGTGTAAAATAGAATTTGGAGACACCCATGTAATCTGTAATGCAACTATCGAAACGTCTTTACCAAAATGGCTCAAAGGTTCTTCGAAAGGATGGGTAACTGCAGAATATAATATGTTACCCAGAGCAACTTCCACAAGGACTCAACGAGAAGCTAAAATTGGTAAACAAACGGGAAGAACAATGGAAATCCAAAGATTAATTGGAAGATCGCTACGCTCGACACTTGATTTAAGAATATTAAGGGGATATCAATTAACCATAGACTGTGATGTAATTCAGGCCGACGGAGGTACAAGAACCACCTCAATTACAGGAGCATTCATTGCATTAAATAACGCTTTAAAAGCAATGCTTGATAATAAAGATATAAGTTCCAATCCAATCAAAGATAGTATATGCGCAATATCTTGCGGTGTAATAGAAAATGAAGTCCTCCTAGATTTAGATTACAAAGAAGATTCTTTAGCAAAGGTAGATGCAAATTTTGTATTCGCAAAAAACTCTGGTCTTGTTGAAATTCAAGCTTCCGGAGAAGAGCACACTTTCACCAAGATTCAGTTTGATGAGATGTACAATCTCGCACTGCAGGGAGCTAACAAAATTTTTGATGAGCAAAAAGTTTTTTTAAAATGAAACTCAAGAAACATGACACTGTAGTAGTTGCAACACACAACAATGGGAAAAAACTTGAATTTGAATCGCTTTTCTCTGAATACAAAATAAATATTATTACCTCTGAGGAAATCAATATATCTGAACCAATAGAATATGGTAAAAACTTCGAAGAAAATGCAATTATTAAGGCCAAGAGTTGTCTGCCTTCAAAACATATTGTTATAAGTGATGACTCAGGTCTTTGTGTTAAATCATTAAATGGAGATCCAGGAATCTATTCTGCAAGATGGGCAAAATTACATGGAGGATGGCTTGAAGCGATGAAGGAGATCAAAAAAAGAATGGATAATTTAAAAAGTAAAGACTTTTCAGCATATTTTCATTGTACTCTATGCGTTGGGTGGACAAATGGTGATTTTAGCTTATTCAATGGGAGAGTTGATGGTCATGTTACTTGGCCACCAAGAGGACTAGAGGGATTTGGATATGACCCAATTTTTATTCCTGATGGTGAAAAAATTACTTTTGGAGAAATGAATAAAAAAGAAAAAATGTCTAAAGATCATAGATTCAAAGCTTTTAGGAAACTAATTATTAATCATTTTTAATTTTTAAAAAGGGCATTTACTTACAATTTTTGAAGTTCCATACTTAAACTCGTTCAAAAAGATTTCTCTTTTAAATAATCCTTCATTAGTTAACATAATATTCGAGTAATCTGCTATAAATGGGCTCTCTTTTAGTTTTTTTATTTTCTTATTATCATAAATTATGTCTGTAACGATTCCTACAAGGTCGTCTGCAAGAAATTTTAATCTTGAAAACTCAGTATATCTAATCCTCGAATATGCGTCAGATGCAATTTTTGAATTCTCTTTCAAACTTGTTACAAAATATGTGTTTTCTAAAACATCCTCATCAAATTTTTCTAACCCTTGCCAAATACTTGTTCCATAAATTTTAGTATTTGATGAATTAATATCATAAAAGGACAAGAGAGATAAAATCTCAATTAATCTATTACCACTCTCTCCAACAACTAAATAATCGTATGGCAACTCGCCGAACGTATTTAATTTAGACAACTTTTTTAAAACAATATCCTTTTCTTCCAATTCTTCGTTTTCAACTCTAGACATTTCATTTTCTAAAAGTTTTCTTCTCTTATTATAAAAACTAAATTCCTTAATTTTTAAATCAATGTCTTCATTAAATAACTCCAAAAATTCTAACTTTACATTTGGAAAAGAGCTTAAAAATTGAATCGTAGTTTCTTTAATTAACTTACCATATTGACTGTCACTAATTATAATTCCAATACTACTATTTTTATCTAATTGCATATTATCAAAAAGGCATCTTAACTCATCTTCAATACTATATCCTGTTATTATGATATTTTCCGACACAGCGTTTTTATCATTTGATAAACTAAAAATTTTAACATTCTTGGATTCAGTTATGTTCTTTAAGGCAATAGCCTCGCTTGAGAAGATTGGACCAATGAAATGTCTTACTCCATCATAATAACCATTATTGAAAGCATTAATAAGTCCTGTCTTTGAACTTTTGGTGTCATAAACTTTAAAAGTGTGATTTATGTTATCTTTGCTTATTTTCATTCTTATCGTATTGACCAAAGACGTTCCAATTTTTGAATCCGCGCCAGTTAAAGGAAATAGTAAACCAATGTTTTCTTTTTTTGAAAAATTTTCAAGATCTTCAACTTTTATTTTTGGTTGAACTAAAGCTAGTTCTTCGTTTTGTTTTTCTTCAAGAACATTTTTTTTTTTTAAATTTTCAGTCAATTTTTCTTGTTGTATCGAAGAATTTTTTTCTAACACATCTTTTGTTTCATTATTTTGATTTTTTTTGGTTTCTTTAGCAGAATTGTCTTTTGTTACTTCAAACTTTTCCATTATCTCATTAATAGATTGATTTATCTGACAATTTGAAATAATTAAAACGAGAATGAAATTGAATAGAGTTTTTAGAAGTGTTTTCATATTTAATAGGTAATTATTTATTTAATATAAAAAATGAATGTTCAGAATAAAAGCTTTTTTTTAGTTGTATTTTTAATAATTAACTCCTGCGTAGGTTCATCTGTAACATCAATTTTCGGAAATGCTGCAATAACTGAAGGGGGTGTTAAAAGCTTTGTTAAAGATACATACATACATGCAAAAATAAATTCTAAACTCCTGAAGATGGATCTTTCCAATTTTAAAGATATTAATGTAAGTGTTTTCGAAGGAAGAGTACTACTAACTGGTAGAATTAAGAATGAAAAGAAACGACTTTATTTAATTAAAAATATATGGCGGATTAACGGGGTTAATAAAATTTATAATGAGATTAAGCTTGACGCGAGCTATTCGATTGCGGAAAAAACCCAGGATGTTTTATTAAAGGCTAAACTGAATACTTTATTACTTTTTAATCCAGAAATAAATAGTAACAATTATTCTATTGAGGTTTTCAAAATGGTAGTTTATGTATTAGGTATTGCTACAAAAATTGATGAATCCATTATTCTAGAAAATGCTATTAATAAAACTGCAAATGTAAAAAAAACAATCACATTTATCAGATACATAAAAGAAAGAATGGAACGTAAAGAATGAATAAATCCAAAATCTCTATCTTAGTTCAAATGGACAAGATAAATAATGTAAATCCTAAAACTGATTCGACATATCAAATTGTAAAAGAGGCACTGATTCGAAAAAATATTGTTATGTTTAACTCGCCGAGTGATATTTTTATTAAAAATAACAATTCAAAAGTGATCGCTCAACGACTCTTTCTAGATAAAAGTAAAAACATTAAAATTCAACGTAATTCAAGAAAAATTTTGTTTATTTACGATTTTGATGTTGTACTCATAAGACAAGATCCCCCATTTAATATGGACTATATTACAAATACCTACTTGATAGACATCCAAAATAATAGTCTGAAAAAAAAACCTTTTTTCATTAATTCCCCGGTTTCAATAAGGAATTTTAGTGAAAAAATTTTTCCCTTAACATTTCCTGAACTTGTGCCAAAAACACTAATCACATCAAATCAGAAAGAAATGCTTAATTTCTTATCAAAATTTAAAAAGATTGTTATCAAACCCTTATATGATAAAGGGGGTAATGGAATTTTTATTCTAGAAAAAAACGACACTAATGTCTCCAAGATATTAAAACACTCTAGTAATAATTTTTCAAGCTGTATAATACTTCAAAAGTATCTGACAAACATAAAAAAAGGTGACAAAAGGATATTATTAATTAATGGAGTGCCTGTTGGAGCAGTAAATAGACTACCCCCTCAGGGAAAATTTAGAGCAAATTTAAATCTTGGAGGAAAAGCTGAAAAAACTGTTCTAACAACAATGGAAAAAAATATTTGCAAAAGAATTCAACCATATCTTCGTAAGAACAACTTTTTTTTTGTAGGAATAGATGTAATTGATGAAAAATTAACCGAAATTAACGTAACCAGTCCTACTGGAATTTGCCAAATTAATAAATTGAATAATGTAAAATTAGAGGAAAAATTCTGGAATGAGGTTAGAAAAAAACTTAGAAAATAAGTCTTCCAAGCGGCTTTCCAGCTAAAATATGTAAGTGTACGTGCGGAACTTCCTGACCTGCATCGTTTCCAGTGTTACAAATCAGTCTATAACCATTGTCTAAGGATAAAATCTGAGCAATCGAACTTACACTTCTGACTAGAGAAACTATAGATGAATCGTCCGCTTGCTTTGAAAAATCATCAAAACTACAAAAATTTTTTTTTGGGATTACAATTACATGAATTGGTGCCTGAGGATTTATATCGTGAAAGGCTAGGACATCTTCATCTTCAAAAACTTTTTTGCACGGCAATTCATTTCTCAAAATTTTATTAAATATGTTATTATTGTTGTAATTTTGAATATTAATCATTCTTTCATCCTTTTTTTTATGGCTATGCACACATCATCCATATTTAATCCAGAAAATTCTAATAATACTAATAAATGATAAATCAAATCTGCGCTTTCCTCAACAATTTCTCTGTCAGTTTCTGCTAAAAAAGCCGAAATTAGTTCTGTTGCTTCCTCCCCAACCTTATTCGCTATTTTTACTTTTCCTTTAGTAAACAATTTAGCTGTGTAGGAACTGTCGGCGGACAAATCTTTATGTGCCTTTATAATTTTAGCCAGCTCTTCTAAGTATTTTAAATTTTTCTGCATCTAATTCTTTATAAGTTATCCATTCTTACTGGTATTCCAAAAGAACTCAAATATTTTTTTACTTCTTTAATGGTGAATGTGCCAAAATGAAAAATTGAAGCAGCTAATAAAGCGGAAGCATGTCCTTTTAATACGCCATCTTTAAAGTGTATTAATTCGCCTACACCTCCGGACGCAATTACTGGAATTTTTACTTTTTTTGAAATTATTTTTAAAAGTTCCAGATCAAATCCTGATTTGGTACCATCTCTATCCATTGAAGTTAATAATATCTCACCAGCACCCTTTGATTCTGCAACTTCGCACCACTTAACTACATCTAGACCAGTATTTTTTCTTCCTCCGTGAGTATAGACATCCCAATGTCCAGAGCTATTTTTTTTTGCGTCTACAGCAACCACAATGCATTGTTTACCCAAATATTTTGCACCTTCTGATATTAAATTAGGATTTAGTACTGCAGAACTGTTTATTGAAACTTTGTCTGCTCCAAGAGACAAAAACTTTTTCATATCTTCTAAAGAACGAATTCCTCCACCAACAGTCAAAGGAATAAAACAAACTGATGCCGTCTTTTCTATTACATCATACATGGCTTCTCTTCCGTCTGAAGAGGCTGTAATATCTAAGAATGTAACCTCATCTGCTCCTTTTTTACTATAAAACTCTGCTTGTTTTACTGGATCACCAGCATCAATTAAATCTACGAAATTGACCCCCTTCACCACTCTTCCGTTATTAACGTCTAAACAAGGTATAATTCTTATCTTAAGCATTATTTTAATAATTCTATCGCTTTTTTTACCGAAATAAGGTTCTCATAAATTGCTTTTCCAGCAATTACACCCTCCAAACGTTCATTCTCTATCTTTTTCAACTTCTCAAGATCTTCATAAGATGTAACTCCACCAGAAGCAATGACATTGACTGAAGTCTCTTTTAAAATCTCATTAATCTTTTTAAGGTTCATACCTTTTAAAACCCCATCTCTATTAATGTCTGTACTTACAATTCTTTTTACTCCGAGTTTTTCTAATTGTTTTATAAACGTTACATCTTTTGTTGTACTTGTAGTTTTCCATCCCTCGGTTGCAACCATTCCATCTTTTGAATCTACACCGATAGTTATTCTATCAGAGTATTTCTCACAAACTAATCGAACAAAATCTGGATCTTTTAACGCGACTGTACCTAAAATTATTCTATCAATTGAATGTGATATTAAATTTTCCACAGTTTTAAGATTTCGAATTCCTCCTCCTAACTGAATTCTACACTTAGCATATTTCTTGATTTTAAAGATCGATTCATAATTTTTTGGTGCCCCTGTAAAAGCTGCGTCAATGTCAACTACATGTATCCATTCACACCCTAGAGACTTAAATAGAATTGCTTGCTCAATTGGATCCTCATTATAAACCTTAAGATTACTTAGTAAGCCCCGCTGCAATCTTACACATTTACCTTCCTGAATATCAATTGCCGGAAAAAATATCATTATTTTCCATCCCATAGAATGAAATCAGTCAAAAAATTTTGACCAAAATTCTGACTTTTTTCAGGATGAAATTGCGTTCCAATGATATTTTTTTTTCCTACCATTGCTGTAATTTCTTGACCGTAGTCTGTTACTAAAATTTTATTTTCTGGAAGCTTGACATCAAAACCATAGCTATGAACAAAGTATGCGTTAGAATTATCATCTAAATATTCATTTTGATTATTTTCCTTAATGAAATTTAAAAATGGGTGTTTAGAAACTTTTTTGAGATTATTCCATCCGATGTGAGGAATCTTCAAATAATCATTTTTAGAGTCTAGAATATCAACTTTACCTTGAATCCAACCTAGTCCATCTGCTTCACCGTCCTCAAATCCTTTATTTGCTAGCAATTGCATACCAACGCAAATACCTAAAAAAGGTTTCATTTTAATATTTACACTTTCGTTCAAAACACTTAATAAACCTGGTCTCTCCTTTAACCCAGACAAACATGCTTTAAATGAGCCCACTCCAGGGAGAATTATGTGAGAAGAAGCTTTAATTACATTTAATTCGTCAGAAACAGTAACTCTTTTATTTACTTTCTTTTCGCTTATAGCTGAATTAAGTGAATTAAATACTGATCTAACGTTACCTGTCCCATAATCTATTATGACAACATCACTCATTTTATTTTTCTGATAAATAGACTAGGAGAACACTTTTTTGCGAATCAGAAAAAATTAATTTAGTTGGTGTCATTTTCTCTTCTTCAATTAATTTTGTAATTAAAATGTCATTTCCAAAAAGTCCCCAAAATAAAGACATTAAAATGATACAACTCAAAAAAACAGAATAAATTATAAGATTTAAAGTGTAGAAATAAAAAAGTACCAGTAATATAAATATTGTTAAAAATGATTTACTATTTAAGCCATACGAAAAACTCCAAATAAAGGTAAAAAAGAACGCATAGAGGTTAAACCCAATTTTTAAAATTTCAATATCTTCTTGTACAGACTTTACTAACATTTTCTTTTTTTTTAAAATACAAAAGAGTGGCATTTATAATGAACCTCCTAAAGTGCCTTTAGTCGAGGGAATCTGATTTTTTCTTTTCGAATCAATTCCAACTGCTTGTCTTATTGCACGTGCTAATCCTTTGAAACAAGATTCAACAATATGATGCGAATTTTCTCCATATAAATTTTCTATGTGAAGAGTAATACCCGCAGTTTGGGCAAAAGCCTGAAACCACTCTTTGAAAAGCTCTGTGTCCATCTCTCCTACTTTAGCTTTTGGAATTTTTACGTTCCAAACCAAATATGGTCTATTTGAAAAGTCAACAACTATTCTTGACAATGTTTCATCCATAGCTGATAGTGCCTGGCCAAATCTTGTAATTCCTTTACGATTATTTAAAGCTTTATCAAATGCTTCTCCGAGAGCAAGAGCCGAATCCTCAGTTGTATGATGATAGTCAATATGTAGATCACCAACAGCATGCAACTTGATGTCAACCATACTGTGTTTTGACAGTTGATCAATCATGTGATCCAAAAAACCAATGCCTGTTTTTACGTCAGACTTTCCACTGCCATCAATTTTAATCTCAGCAAAAATTTCGGTTTCTTTTGTCTTTCTTTTTACAGTTGATTTCCTCATAATTTTTATTTTTGATAAATTATATTTTATGTATACATTATTACCATAAAATCATATAAATTTTCTATGCAAAACAACTTTTCTTATATTTTTTGTCTATGAGTGAAAAAATAAATTTTAACTGGCGAGGAACAACTGTAGTATCTGTTAGAAAAAATAATGAGGTTGTTGTTGCTGCAGATGGTCAAGTTACCTTAGGTGATGCTGTAATGAAAGCAAATGCAAAAAAAGTAAGATTACTATGCGAGGGCAAGGTTTTAACAGGATTCGCAGGTGCTACTGCAGACGCATTTGCTTTGTTTGAAAGATTAGAAAGTAAATTGGAAAAGTCACCAAATAATCTAATGAGAGCATGCGTCGAATTAGCAAAAGATTGGAGAACAGACAGATATCTAAGACGCCTAGAGGCGATGATGTTAGTAGCCGACAAAGAATCAAGTTTAGTATTAAGTGGAAATGGAGACGTTTTAGAACCAAAAGATGGTCTTATGTCAATAGGTTCTGGAGGTAATTATGCTCTTGCAGCGGCAAGAGCACTTATTGATAATTCAAAATTGAGTGCTGAGGAGATTGCAAAAAAAAGTCTTGAAATTGCTTCTGATCTATGTATTTACACAAATAACAACATTATAATAGAGAAGATTAAAGCTTAATTATGACATCCTTTACACCAAAAGAAATTGTATCTGAACTTGACAGATTTATTGTTGGACAAAAAGACGCAAAAAAATCTGTTGCAGTAGCCTTACGAAACAGATGGAGAAGAAAACAAATTAAAGGTAGTTTGAAAGATGAAGTGCTACCGAAAAATATTCTTATGATTGGACCAACAGGAGTAGGTAAAACTGAAATTGCAAGAAGATTGGCAAAACTAGCACAAGCTCCATTCATAAAGGTTGAAGCAACAAAATTTACCGAAGTTGGTTATGTAGGAAGAGATGTTGAGCAGATTATTAGAGATTTATTAGAAATTTCAATTTCCATGAACAAAGAGTTATTTAAAAAAGAAATACAAGCAAAAGCTGAAATAAACGCTGAAAAAAGGGTAATTGCTGCACTTGTTGGACCTACATCTACTAAACAAACTAAAGAAAAGTTCAAGAAAATGCTAAGAGATGGGGAACTTGATGAACAAGAGGTTGAGATAGAATTAGAAGCAAAATCAAATTCCGCAATTAAATCAATGGAAATCCCAGGAATGCCTGGAGGAATGATGGGCATGCTTAATCTAGGTGATATTATAGGTAAAGGAATTGGGCAAAAAAAAGAAAAAAAAAAGCTGCAAGTTAAGGATTCATATCAGTTCCTAATAGAAGAAGAATCAGACAAACTTATAGATGATGAAAATCTTATCAAAAGAGCCATTAAGAGTCTTGAGAATGACGGAATTGTATTCTTGGATGAGATTGACAAAATATGCGGGAAAAATTCCAGAGGAACTGCCGAAGTAAGCAGAGAGGGCGTTCAGAGAGATCTGCTTCCGTTGATAGAGGGCACTTCTGTTTCAACAAAGTATGGAAGTGTTAAAACAGACCACGTCCTTTTTATAGCTTCAGGAGCTTTTCATGTTGCTAAACCCTCAGATCTACTTCCAGAACTTCAAGGAAGACTTCCTAACAGAGTTGAATTATCTGCGTTAGACAAAGAAGACTTCATTTTAATTTTAAAGGAACCTGAGAATAATCTAATTAGGCAATATATTGAATTAATCGAAACTGAAGGAGTAAAACTAAGTTTTTCTGAAACAGCAATATCTGAAATAGCTGAGATAGCAACGAAAGTAAATGAAGAAATTGAAAATATTGGTGCAAGAAGATTACATACAATTCTTGAAAAAGTATTAGAGGAAATAAGCTTCACAGCATCTGATGGTAAAAACAACGAAATCAATGTTGATAAAGAATATGTAAAGAAGCAGCTTAAAGATGTATATGTTGATAACGACGTTAGTAAATTTATTCTCTAAATTTTTTTAAATAAACTAGAAAAGCACCGCTTCCTCCCATATTCGGGGGTGCCGTTTCAAACCAAAGTATGTGACTTTTAAGTTCTCTAGAGCTTAGCCATTTTGGCATTGACTCGTTTAAAATTCCAGTCCCTTTCCAACCAAACTGAACATCCATTCTTTTTCCTTTTCCAGTAATAATTAAAATGAGTCTTCTTTTTAAGTTAAAGTTTTTAATAACAAAATAGTAGGTGCTTTTTTCAGCCTCAATATATTTCTTTCCATGTAAATCTAAAGTGCTTTCAGGTTTTATAATTCCTTTTTTTATTTTTTTAAAAAGAATCTTATCAATATGCATTTTTTCTGTGGAGAAACCATCTGAAAATCCTAAAAAATCTGATGAGGTTTGTTCAGCAACTTCTTTGGAAAAACTAACATTCACTTTTTCTTTTTTCTCGAAAAAAATAGATGAATTTTTTAGAGGCTTTACATTTTTTTTAAATTTTTCCCAATCATTTGAATCATTCATTAGTTAATTATAGGGAACAAGTAATATTAGTTGAAGTTTTTTTTTTAGATCACCAGCTAGATCCTCAGCATTTTTCCCGATCCCAAAGTATAAGTCTGCTCTGTTTTTTCCCTTAATCGCTTTACCCGTATCGTGAAAAAAAAATAGATTATTGTATTCAAAGTTTTTAATAGAAAACATTGCAACTAAACCATAAGGATAAAAGGTAGTGTCAATTGCTATACTATGATATTCATACAATCTAGTCCCCATAGCCCCTTTAGGATTTTGAATAAGTGAACTACCTTTTTTAAAAAAAATAAATCTTTCATTTAGATTAAAAATTTCATCTATCCTGCTTGGATTTTTCCATAACCATGCTTTTATTGCGTCGAGAGACATATTTTCTGATTTAATTGCTTTGATTTTTAAGAGTTCTTTGCCAATTGAATAATAATCAAATCCGTTGTTACCGCCGTATTCAATATTAATTCTCTTACCATCTTCAAAGATACCTACACCTGAACCTTGAATTTGCATAAAAAAAAGATTTACTTTATTATTTGTCCACAATATTACGTCTTCTTGAGAATAAACTTGCAAAATCTTTTTTCTCTCAAGTGCAAGATTTTTATTATACTTTAATATGGGGTATTTATATTCATCACTAAAATCTTCAGAAACCTCAATTACTGGAGCGTAATAACCAGTAAGGATCCCATAACTCCCAATATTTTTTTTTAGATAAAAGTTTTCTTTTAAAAAATTATAAGTTATTTCATTTTCATTTCTTATTTTTTGACAAATTTTTTTCCACGATCTCACCGTTCCAAATCTAGGATAAGAGTTATGTTTTTTTAAGTTTCTAAAAAAATCTTTATCATCGCATGATTTCATAAAAATATCCTTATATTTATTTCTATTAAAATCTATACTTTTTAGATATATTGGCTCAGATTTCAGATCTTCTCCAAAAAGGGAAAACAAGCAGTAAGAAATTGTAATAATAATTTTTCTCAAAAGAAAAACTTTAAACATAAAATAGATTATTAATTAGCTTCAGATATGTTTATTAGAGTCCAGATTGGACTTTTAGAATTTAGTTTCTTCGTAAATGACCATTTTTCAATTATATTCAATATTTGATTATTGTCGCCATCAACAATTTCCTCGTCTTTATTCGTTGTAACATGGATTTGCTCACTTTCATAAAGAATATCTATGAAACAAATTTCATTTTTATCAACCTTTACAGTTAAAATTTTAGGGTCCTGGACACCTATAATCGTAATTTTTAAATCTTCCTTCTTTTTAATTCTTTCTTTTACATATTTACTATATTCATTAAAAATTTTATCATCTAATAAATTTTTGAGTGCTTTTAAATTGTTAGAAGAGTATGCATTTAAAATGAACTCAAAAGCTTTTCTTGAATTTTCTATAAAATCTTTTAGTTCAAAATTTTCATCAATTTTTCTTATTTTCAAGAGTCCTTTGTTAATTTCTGGGTTTTCGTGTAAGATCGACTGAGAATCACGCGATTTTTTATTAACTTCCTCCTTATCGGGCCTTGACTCTCGCACATTTGTTTTTTGGGCTTTTAAATTTCTCACGATTTCTTCTTCATTTCCTGTTTTTTTTCCAAGAACATTTCTTAGTCTATTTAGGATAAAAACCGCTATCATCGCTAAAATTAAAATATCTACATATGGTATGTTGCCCATTTATATCTCCTATAATATTATATTACTGTTTTTTCACAATATAGAATACAAAATCAGATTTTTATAATATATTGTATTTTTTAAAAAATAGGAAAGCTTTTATGAAAAATACTGACGAAAAAATTAATGGAAAAGATGAAAAAAACTTTCAATTCATTATTAATGCACAATACTTGAAAGATCTCTCTTTTGAGAATCCTAAAGCACCCCATTCTTTAAAATCATTTAATGAGAAACCTGAAATTAAAATCGATGTAGACATAAAAACAAAACCATTAAAAGATCATGGCGAAGATATTCATGAGGTTGATTTAATGATAAAAGGAATTACTAGTGTTAAAGGTGAAAATATGTTTATAGTCGAGGCAATTTACTCAGGTATATTCACAATCAGTAATGCACCAAAGGATATGTTGGAAAAAATACTATTAATTGAGTGCCCTAAATTTTTATTTCCATTTTTAAGAGCAATAATTGCCTCCTCAACCAGAGATGGAGGATTTCCACCATTAATGATTACTCCTATTGATTTCGTAGGATTGTTTGAAAGTAAGCAGAAACAATAATTATTTATTTAACCATATAGCTTTTTTTATTTTCCTCAAACTTTTGCTGTGGAGTTCTAATTCGTAATCTTGCAATTCTATTTTTTTTGTATTTTTAATTTCAACATTCTTAGACTGTTTTAAATAATTTTTTTCTTTATGATTATCTGGCTTAAATGATAATTTATGTTGTTTTCCACCGATTAATTCTAAATAAACTTGCGCTAATAAAAAACAATCTGTAATCGCATCATGTTTTATTCTATTTCCAATGCTAATACCAAACCTCTTACATAGGGCATTTAAATTGACTTTTGTTCCAGGAAATTTTTTCCTAGCCATTAATAGTGTGCAAAAAACCTGTGACTCATTAATCAATGTTCTTTTACTATTCTTTAATTCATTATTTATCATTGTTAAATCAAATGCAGCGTTATGAATAATAATTAAGGAATCTGCTACAAAATTTAAAATTTCGTCAGCTTTTCCTTCAAAATAGTCAAAATCTTTTAAGAATTTATTTGATAGTCCGTGAACTTCCTCAGCCTGTTGACTGATAGCTCGATCTCCAGGATTAAAGTAACTATGAAAAGTCTTTCCTGTAGGTACATCATTCAGGATTTCCACACAGCCGACTTCAATAATTTTATCTTTTTCAAAGTCTAGTCCTGTTGTTTCAGTATCTAGTATTATCTTTCTCATTTAATCTTTATATTATAAATAATAGGCCATTTTTTTCTTGTTCTCTTAATTTTTATAATTTCAAAAAAGTGTTTAATTTTTTTAATAACCTCCAGCAAACCTATGCCAGTATTAATTCTAACTGAAACATACTTTTCAAATTTTAGCTTATTGAAATGCTGCCTATCAATTATTTTTTTGAATATTTTACTATGAACGTTCTTTCTTTTCAATAATCGTTGATTTTGGATGATTTTATTAACACTTAAGTAAATAATGAAATCACATCTTTGGTAGTTCAAATTTTTGAACAATAATGGCAAATCTAGAAAAATCATTTTTCTTTTTAACAAAGAGCTTTTTTTAACAAAATTTAATTCCTCTTTATAAATTTGTGGGTGCGTTATTTTTTCTAATTTTTCTAATTCCTTTTCGTCTGAAAAAACATGTTCCATTAATTTTCTCTTATTTAATTCACCATTTTGTGAAAATAAACCCTTAATTTTATGCTGAAATTCTTTTTTTAAAGAAAACCTTATGTCTTTTTTTTGTAAAATTTTTTTATTTACTTTATCTGCATCAAAGACTTTATAACCCATTTTTTCAATAATGTTACTCAGTGTCGTTTTGCCAGATGCTATTTGGCCTGTAATCCCCACAATTATCATTCGTTTAGCAATTTGATTAGTTTTTGTTTAGTCAGGTTTAATAATTTTTCATTTATTTCAACTCCAAACCACAACTTAAATGATACTGCAGCTTGACGCACTAACATAGAAATTCCATTGAAAGTATTTAAATGTTTAGAATTGGCTTTTTTCAGAAACTCGGTCTCCAAAGGGTTATAAATAATATCATATATAATCGATGTCTTTCTGAGATTATCAAAGTTTATGTCTATATCTTCACCTTTTTTTAAACCTACAGAAGTGGTATTCACGACCATGTTGAATTCTTCTGGAATGTACTTATTCTCCCACGAATGTAAATAAATTTTATTAAAACCTATTTTTTTTTTTACATCTTCAATTAATAATCTAGCATTTTGCACACTTCTATTTGTCAAAAGTATTTTTCCTATATTTTTTTTACATAATGAAAAAACAATACCGCGTGAAGCTCCCCCAGATCCAATGATGAAAAAATTTTTTATTTTCAATCTTCGAGGTAGATCCTTTTCTAAGGTTTTTACAAAGCCAATACCGTCAGTATTCCCCCCAAATATTCTGTTTTTGTATTTGTAGACTGTGTTCACTGAACCTGAGATATTTGCTGATTCATCAAGCTGATCAATATACTTTAATATAACTGTCTTATAAGGAAGTGTGATATTAAAGCCAATGAGTTCGTCTTTTCTCATTTTTTCAACTAACTCTGGTAAATTGCTCTCTTTTATTTCTAACACATCATAATGAGCGTTAATCTTATGAAACTTTAACCACATATTATGAATTTGTGGAGACATCGAATGCTTAATTGGGTTGCCTATAACATAAAGTTTCATCGTTTTGCTCTTTTTAAATAGGGTATAAAATTTTTTATTGGAAACCCCTTGATCGTCTCATCATCTCCTTTAATAACCGTTAAACATTGTAAAACATCATTTTCTATTTTATAAGCACCAACAGTGTTCAAATATATTGATTTATTATTTTTTAAATAATTAGTGATCTCGTGTTCCATTAGCTGTTTCATTTTAATAATTGCCTCTCTAACACAACACCAAAGAAATTCATTTCCTCTAACGATATATATTGCACTTATTAAAGTATGCTTGTTGTTTTGTAGTAAAAGTAAATTCTTTTTTGCTTCTTCAAAATTTTTAGCTTTATTGCAAATATTGTTACCCAGAACTAAGATTTGATCAGATCCTATTATTATTTCCTCTTTCTTTCTTCTTAATGATAATGCTTTTCTTTTTGCCAAGTATAAAGCCAAACTTCTTTTTGATAAATATGCATAATCTTTTTTGATTTTTTTTTCATCAATATTATGTTTAATTGAGCTGAACTTTAAATTATAATCTTTTAAAATTTTTTTTCTTGTTTCACTTTTAGATGCAAGTATAAGTCTTACAGGTTTTGTGGATAGTTTCTTCATTTTTTTATTTAGCTTTATTTATACAAGTTATTATTTTTTAATACCAACTTTATCCTCAGGATTAAATATGTTAATAGTCTTCT